>FZPS01000186.1_pt284 | contig 48672 bp, 39 predicted proteins | sample 1817821 | NCBI WGS metagenome assembly FZPS01 (sample SAMEA104158645, study PRJEB21678) | metagenome | place: Germany | collected 2015-04-21 | reverse complement strand
TGCGTGATAAATAATTTTTTTGTTTAAACTTCTTGCCTTTGCAATCATCATGTCACTGTTTAAACCATAGGTGTTTATATGTAGTATGTCATAATCTTCAGACCATGAATCAGTAGTATATTGTACCCCTGCCAAAGAAAGAGCCATTTTTTGATGTTTAAAAGCTCTTCCAATACCAGAGGTTTTAATTAATTCTTCACTTTCAAAATATAATAATACTTTCAAGGTAAATCCTCCTAGCATAACAATAATTTTACTACAACTTTTGTATTACAAACATAAACAAATATATAATAAATGTATGAAATATATACAGTTTTACAATTCAATAATAGGTACTTTAACTATAGTAGCTGATAACAAATATTTAAACGCTATTCTTTTTGATAACCAAATAAAATACACAAAAGAAAACCCTAACAAAATAACTAATTTAACATCTAATTATTTAAATAATTATTTTAACAATAAAGAAATAAAATTAGATATTATATTAAATCCTTATGGTACTCAATACCAACAAAATGTATGGAAATTATTATTAGATGTAAAATATGGAAATATTAAAACTTATAAAGATATTAAAGAATTATACGAAATAAAATATAACAAAAAAACAGCTTCCATAGCTATAGGACAAGCAATTTCAAAAAATCCAATACCTATTATTATTCCTTGTCATAGAATAATTGGAAGTAATAATACTCTTACAGGTTATGCTGGCGGTTTAAATAAAAAAGAAATATTATTAAAACACGAAGGAATCACTAGTATCAATTACTAAATCACATTTATTTTTAATATCAAACTCTTTAAAATATTTTTCTTCTAAAGGTATCCATTTATTTTTAAAATCATTGTGGTTAGTATTTCTTTTTATAATTCTTTTCATTTGTGTATCACTATTAACATCTAAAAATATCTTATAATCATAATAATTAGTCAAATTAATATTATTAGAGTAAACACCTTCAATAATATTATTTTTTTTAAATTTAATTAATGAACCTTCTTTTATTTTCATATCTTTACAATCAAAAGGTCTATAATATACATCTTTTTTTAATGTTAAAGGAATTAATACTTCTTCTAAAAATCTTTCATAATCAACATTTTCTCCAGGAATTGTTTGTCTTTCTCTTTGGTGTTTTTGTAAAAAGAAATCATCCATATGAAAAACATTGCAATCAATTATTTTACTAATCTTTCTTGCAAGAGTTGTTTTTCCAGAAGCACATCTTCCATCAATAGAAACAAGTACTACTTCTTTATCAATTTCTAATATTTTTTCAATAATCTTTTCCATATAAATAGTATAACAAAATAAAAAAGGTATGGAATTAACCATACCTCTTATATATTTTTATTCTTCAGTACCTTCTTTAGAAAGAGCAACTAATCTATTGTATCTCTTCTTAGCATCTTTTAATGTCTTAGCATACATTGCGCTTGCTTCATCTTGACCCCTTAATCTAACTAAACGAGCATATCTATTTTCATTCATTAAGAAATCATTAAATTTATCCCAATTAGGTTCTTTAGAGTCAATAGTTAGTGGTTTATCATTTCTAGGATCGAAACGATATAGAGTAGTATAACCACATTCAACAGCAGCTTTTTGTACTTTTTGATGCTTAGCTAATCCACCTCTAATACCGTGTTCAGCACATGGAGAGTAAGCAATAATTAGTGAAGGACCATTGTAGCTTTCAGCTTCTTGAAGTGCCTTAATAGTTTGACCTCTGTCAGCACCCATTGAAATTGAAGCAACATATACATGACCATAAGCCATTGCAATTTGTCCTAAATCTTTCTTAGCTTCTGCTTTACCACCAGCCGCAAATTTAGCGATTGATGCTGCTTGAGATGATTTAGAAGATTGACCACCAGTATTTGAATAAACTTCTGTATCTAATACTAGTATATTTACATTCATACTATTTGCTATTACATGGTCTAATCCACCATATCCAATATCATAAGCCCATCCGTCTCCACCAACAATCCAAACAGATTTGCCAACTAAATCTCTTTCGTATTTCTTTAATTCTTTAACAGCTTCATTAGCGCTTGCATCAACACCCTTAACGATTGCATCTTTTACTGCACGTTGTTTATCACGATCATCTCCTGCAGCAATATAAGCTTCAAACGCTTCTTTTAATGCAGGTTCAACATCGTTCATTGTATTTTCCATAATATCTAAGATTCTAGATTCTTTATAGCTTTGTGCTATTGCCATACCAAATCCATATTCAGCATTATCTTCAAATAATGAGTTAGCCCACGCAACACCTTCACCATTTTTGTCTGTAACAAATGGTGTTGATGGAGTAGAACCACAATAAATACTTGAACATCCAGTAGCGTTAGCTACAAGCATATCTCTACCAAATAATTGAGATACTAATTTGTAATATGGTGTTTCACCACATCCTGGACATGCTCCAGATACTTCAAAGTAAGGCATTAAGAATTGAGAACCCTTAACTGTACTTGTTGAGAAGTAATCAGTCTTATATTCAACTTCTTTATATAGATAATCAGCTAGTGGCTCTTGTTCTAGTGCAACATTAATGTCAGTCATAACTAATGCTTTATTTCCACGCATTCCTGGACACTCTTCAACACACACTCCACAACCTACACAGTTTGCAGGTGAAACTTGAATTCTATATTGTAAATCTCCAACATCTTTACCCATAGCTTTCTTTGTTGTGAATTCCATAGGTGCAGCTTTAATTTCTTCTTCTGTTAATAAGAATTGTCTAATTGTAGCATGAGGACAAACAAATGAACAGAAACCACATTGGATACAATTGTCTGGATTCCATACTGGAACTTGTGTTGCAATAGTTCTCTTTTCCATAAATGCAACATTATTTCTCATAGAACCATCTAATAGTCCATATTCAGTGAAATGACTAACTGGTAAATCATATCCTTCAAGTTCATTCATCGTAACAACTTGAGCTTCAAAATATTCATCATCAGTCTTTTCTCTTACTGCTTGGTATGGTAAATCAGCCCATTCAGCAAGAACTTCTACTTCTACTAATCCATCTTTACCTGAATCAATAGCTTTGTAGTTTAATTCAACAACCCTATCACCTTTACTACCATAAGATTTCTTAGCCATGTCCTTCATTAAAACAACAGCTTCATCATATGGCATGATTTGTGTATTTAATGCAAAGAATGCTGATTGAAGAATTGTATTTGTTCTTCTTCCCATTCCAATTTTTTCAGCTATATCAGTAGCATCAATAATATAAAGTTTTGCTTTTTTCTCTGCTAAACCAGCAAGCATTCTATTTGGTAAATGATCAGCAAGTTCTTCAGCTTTAAATGTAGTATTTAATAAGAATGTACCACCTTCAGCTAAGTTCTTAACCATGTCATATTTAAATACATATGAATCTAATGAGCAAGAAATAAAGTCTGCTTGATCAATATAATATGTTGAACGAATTGGTTCTTTTCCAAAACGTAAGTGAGAACGTGTAACTCCTCCAGCTTTCTTTGAGTCATATGCAAAATAAGCTTGAGAATATAAATCAGTATTATCACCGATAATTTTAATAGTATTCTTATTTGCTGAAACAGTACCATCAGATCCTAATCCATAGAATAGACATGATGTATAGCTATCATTTTTCTTTAATGGAACTGGGTCAAGTGATAGATTAGTTAAATCATCATTAATACCAATTGTAAATTCAGGTTTTGGAGAATCTTTCTTTAATTCTTCAAACACACCATTAATTGCTGCTACATTAGTATCTTTAGAACCTAATCCATAACGTCCACCAGTAATAGTTAAACCTTCAATGTCTTTTAATGCATATAATACATCTAGATATAATGGTTCTCTAGTACCAGTTTCTTTAGTTCTATCAAGAACTGCAATTTTCTTAACTGATGCAGGTAACACTCCTTTTATATGTTCTACTGAGAAAGGACGATATAAATGAACTTTGATTAATCCTACTTTTTCACCAGCTTCAGTTAATTGATCGATAGTTTCAATAATAGTTTCTGTTACAGAACCCATTGCAATAATGATTCTTTCAGCATCTGCAGCACCATAATATGTAAATGGAGCATATTTACGCCCTGTGTGCTCGCTAATTTTCTTCATGTATTCTTCAACAACACCCACTACTGCTTCATAATGTTTATTTTGAGACTCGCGTCCTTGGAAATAAACATCATCATTTTCAGCACCACCACGAGTAACTGGGTTAGTGTGTGGGTTTAAAGCTCTAGCCTTAAATTCAGCTAATTTTTCTTCGTCAATTAGACTCTTTAAGAATCCATAATCCATAACTTCAATCTTTTGAACTTCATGAGATGTTCTAAAACCATCAAAGAAATGAATAAATGGAACACTAGCTTTTATTGCTGATAAGTGAGCAACGCCAGCTAAATCCATACATTCTTGAACAGAATGTGAACAAATCATTGGAACACCTGTTTGTCTTGCTGCATAAACGTCTTGGTGATCTCCAAAGATATTTAATGCACGAGTTGCAAGTGCACGAGCTGCTACATGAACTACTCCCGGTAATAATTCACCTTGCCATTTGTATAGATTTGGAATCATTAATAATAATCCTTGTGAAGCCGTAAATGTTGTAGCTAAAGTACCTCCTTGAAGTGCACCATGAACTGCCCCTGCTGCTCCACCTTCTGATTGCATTTCGATTACTTTTACAATCGAATCGAAAACGTTTTTACGTCCTGCAGAAGCCCATTCGTCAACAACTTCAGCCATTGGTGAACTTGGGGTGATAGGATAAATAGCCGCTACTTCAGTAAATGCATATGATGCATGAGCCGTTGCGGTATTTCCATCCATTGATTGATAAACTTTCTTAGTTTTACTCATATATTCCTCCTGTTGATTTCTCTTATCATTATAGTACAATGTAAGCGTTTTTTCTACATTGTTTTAAAAACATTAAATTTTAATTTTAATCCACTCAGCTTTTTTAAATCTATTAGTACTTATATAACTTCTAGTAAATTGATCAAATAAAACAGAAAGCCAAGCACCTGTTAAACCTAGTCCCATAGGATAACTAAGTAAATAAGCTAAAAATGGTCTTAAAGTAGTAACACTAATAAACATTAATACTGCTACAAACTTTACATCTCCAGCTCCTCTTAAAGAACCAATTGTGATAACCTGTGGAATTTGAAATAAAATACAAATTGCTAAAATACCCATTGGTATAAAAGCAGTTTTAATAACTTCTAAATCATTAGTAAATAAATGAAGTATTGGAACTTTAAATACAGTAATTAATATTGAAACAGTTATTGCAATTGTAAACCCAATTCTTTGACTAACTATTCCATGAATAATAGCCATATCCCCTCTTTTAGATCCTAAACTTTGACCTACTAAAGAACTAGTAGCCACAGATAATCCATCTCCTATAGAAAAAGAAATATGCATTACATTCATAGTAACTTGATGAGCCGCAAATGCTACTGTACCTAAACCAGCAACACTTTTTGCATACATAAAAAATCCAATTCTTAAAAACACTTGTTCAACTATTGATGTTGAAGCAATATTAAATATATCTTTCATTGCTTTAAAATCTATAATTTTACCACCATAATCAAAAGCTAAATATTCATCTGAATTACTAATTGACTTCAAAGCAATAACAAATGCCACAAAATTACCTATAGCAGTTGCTATAGCTGCTCCTTTTATTTCTAATCTTGGAAAAAACAATAATCCATTTATTAACATTGCATTCATCACTAAGTTAACTAAATTTGCGGCTAAATTAATTCTTAGTGATATCTTTGTTAAACCAACTCCTCTTTGCGCTGAACTAATAGTTAAAGCCATACAATAAAATATATTTCCAACCATTATTATTCTAAAATAATCCATAGCTGTATCAATATAATCAAATCTTGCCCCTGCAAAAGTTAATAAGTCTCTTGCAAATATTATTCCCAATACTGAAAGCAATATTGATAAAACACCACTAATAAACCATGCAGTTAATAAATATTCATTAGCTGCTTTTCTATTACCTTCTCCTTTTCGTCTTGAAACAAGAACAGTAACCGCAATATTTAAAGCCATAATAGGTGCCATAATAATAAATTTAGGCTGAGTACTTATTCCTACAGAAGCAATTGCTTTAGCCCCTAAATTTCCAACCATCATCATATCTATAGCACCAATTAAAGACATAGATATACTTTCTAAAGCACTAGGCCATGCTATATCAAATGTTCTTTTATAAATTTTCTTATTACTAGGAATCTCTCCTATAATTTGATTTTCATCAATCATTGATTGCCATTTATAAAAACTTAATATTTTTGTGGATAATACTTTCACTATTTTATATAAACTCCTTCACCATCATCACATTCTTCAAGTTTTACAATAATGTTTTCACTAGTAGAAGTAGGTATGTTTTTGCCTACATGATCAGGTCTAATAGGAAGTTGTCTGTGTCCCCTATCTACAAGAACTGCCAAATGTATTTCTTTAGCTCTTCCACTATCTAATATTCCTTCCATTGCTGCTCTAACAGTCCTACCTGTATTTAATACATCATCAACAAGTACAACTATTTTATCTTCAACATCAATATCCAATTTAGGTATATCAACTATTTCACGTTTAATATCATCTCTCCAATATGAAATATCAATGCCAGTGCAAGGTACCTTAACACCTTCAAACTCTTCTATGAAACTACATAATCTTTTTGCAAGATAAACTCCTCTTGTTTTAATACCTATTAAAACAACATCTTTTACACCTTTATTTTTCTCAATTATCTCATGTGCAATTCTTGCAAGAGATCTAGATAATCCTTTTTTATCTACAAGTTCCTTCATTTTCCTATCTCCTTTGCTAATATTATTAATCTTAAATCATTTTTGTTTCTTACACATGTTTGAAGTGTAAGAAATTTATCACCAGTACCTATTTCAACACCAGTATCATAAAATTTAACTTCATCAACACTACTTATATAACTACTTAAATCTTCATCAGAATAATTTGTAAGAAAATATATTAATTTATCACTATCCATAACATAATAGTACACCTTACTAACAACATACTCTCTAACTTCATAACCTAAATCCAATTTTATATTCTTATATTTTTCATAATTTTCTTCTTCTTTTAATAAATGTAACAACGAAAACTTTGCAGTTTCATCCTTATATACATAATGACCATATATTATTAGATTTTGATCATCTAAGCTATTTCTATAATCTAAAAAAACACTTCCTTGAGAAAACTCATTTTTATAAAAATCATGTTTTAAATAAAATTCATTATCAACTGTTTGAACTACATATTCACTAATTAAATCCTCAATTATAATTTCTCCAATATAATCTTCATTAATGCTTTTTCTCTCATTAAAAACAGTTAATTCCTTTTCTTTTATTACTTCTCTTTCCTTATATATAGATTCTTTTAAAATAATTGTTTCTTCTTTATTTAAAAAAATATATGCAAAAACACTTATTAAAATAAAAAATAAATATATAAATTTCTTCATATATTTATTCTATCAACAATATTACTATTTTGGCTGTAATTTTAATGTTTCTTCCATTTCATCTTTTGTAATATATTTGTTTTTAACCATTGATTCTAAAACAGCTTTTTGCCTTTTGTTAATTTCATTATAACCCTTACTTAATTGATAAATTGAAGGAGCCTGTGGAAGTCCTGCAAGTATACTTGCCTCATAAAGACTTAAATCATTTGGTTCCTTATTAAAATATCCCTTACTAGCAGCTCTTATTCCTGTATAACCATCACCATAATAAATAATATTAGCATACATAGCTAAGATTTCTTCTTTACTATATAATTCTTCAAATTCATATACAAAAAATATCTCCGCAAATTTTCTAGTAATAGACTTACTATGAGAAAAATAAATGTTTTTTGCAAGTTGTTGAGTTATTGTACTTCCACCTTGAGAAACTTTACCAGAAATTAAATTAGACACAAAAGCTCTACCAATAGAATAAAAATCGATACCTTTTCTTTCAAAAAACCTATGATCTTCTATAGATACTAAAGCATTAAGAAAGTCTTTATCGATTTCTTCGTAAGATACGAAATATTCCTTACTAATTATTTCATTTACCGCTTCTTCTATTGGTTTTTCAGCTATTGCTTCTTCATATCTTTCTTGACCTTGAAAAAATAAATTTCCACCAATAAATCCAATTATCAATAAAGCAATAAACACTAAAAAAACAAAACTTTTTTTAATTCTAGATACCATTTATAAAGGTTATAGCCCCATAGATTTCATAATTTGTCTAATTTGAGCTTCTGATGGTTTTCTACCCATTTGTAAAAACATAGCTCTAATCATTTTTTCATTGATTGGAGGATTTTCCTTCAATTGTTTTTCCATATATTTCTTAGTGAAATAAAAACCTAATCCTCCACCTACTACTATACCTAATACAAAATATAATACTGAAGACCAAAATTGAGTCATACTACACCACCTATCTAATTAATTATTCTATCTTTTTTTATACTTCATTACAAGAAAAAAAGCCAAAAGGGTTGATATGTCCCTAGTATGTCTAGGTGGGATTCGTGTATATCTTATCAGGATTCCTAATAAAATCAGGTGTTCAACACAAAAACATAACTACTTCTTCCCGTATATCAAAGTGTAGGAAATATATTGATCCCTTTTGGTGATTTTATTATACCATATCAATTAATATTTATTTAAGTTTAATGCCTAATTCATTAAGTTGACTTTCATCAACAACATCTGGCGCTTCACTCATAAGATCAGCAGCATTTGATGTTTTAGGGAATGCAACAACATCTCTAATATTTTCTGTTCCCGCAAGAATCATGATTAATCTTTCAAGTCCAATTCCTACTCCACCATGAGGAGGTGTACCATAATTAAATGCCTCTAAGAAAAATCCAAATCTTTTCTTAGCATCTTCATCACTAATTCCTAAAGCTTTAAATACTTTTGCTTGTAATTCTTGTTCATGTATTCTTATAGATCCACTTAGTAATTCATAGCCATTTAAAACTAAATCATAAGCTCTAGAATAAACACTAGTTGGATCAGTAAATAATTTATCAACATATTCTTCTTTAATAGATGTAAATGGATGATGCGCTGCCACATATCTATCTTCTTCTTTAGAATATTCAAACATTGGAAAATCAGTTACCCATAAAAATTCAAATTTATTTTTATCAATTAATCCTAATTCTTTACCAAGCTTGTTTCTTAAAGCGCCTAATGCAATATTAGATACATCATCTTCAGCAGCTACTATTAAAACTAAATCATTATTTTCAAGATTTAATAATTTTCTTAAATCTTCTTTTTCTTTGTCACTAATAACCTTTGCAATACTACCAGTTATTACATCATTATCTACTTTTAAATATGACAATGCTTTTGCACCATACACTTTCACAAAATCTTGTAATTTATCTAGGTTTTTTCTAGAATAATTATTTGCTTTATCTTTAACTATTAAACAATTAATCTTTCCATTTGATTCATAAACATTTTTAAAAATCACAAATTCTGTATCTTTAAATACTTCCGTTATATTATTTAATTCCATAGAAAATCTTAAATCTGGTTTATCTGTACCATATCTTCTAATACACTCATCAAATGTCATTCTTCTAAAAGGTTTTAAGTCAATATTTTTAATTTCTTTAAATATTTTAAACATTAAAGATTCAACTACATTCCAAACATCTTCTTCCTCTACAAAAGACATTTCAAGGTCTATTTGAGTGAATTCAGGTTGTCTATCCGCTCTTAAATCCTCATCTCTAAAACATCTAGCAATTTGAAAATATTTGTCTACTCCACCAATCATTAATAGTTGCTTATATATTTGTGGAGATTGAGGTAAAGCATAAAAATGTCCTTTATATATTCTACTAGGCACTAAATAATCCCTAGCCCCTTCTGGTGTAGATTTACATAAAATAGGTGTTTCAACTTCTATAAAACCTTGTTTTGATAAATGGTTTCTTGTAATTAAACATACTTCATGTCTTAATCTTAAATTTTCTTGAAGAACATTTCTTCTTAAATCTAAATATCTATATTTAAGTCTAGTATCTTCTAAAGCATCTGTTTTATCTTGAATTAACATTGGTGTTGTTTTAGATTTATTTATTATTTTTACATCAGTACATCTAATTTCAATATCCCCAGTTTTTAATTTAGGGTTTTTATCTTGTCTTTCAAATACTTTTCCTTTTACTTCTAAAACATATTCATTTCTAACATCTTTTACTTTATCTTCCATTGACTCATCAAAAATAAGTTGAGTAATACCTGTATAATCTCTTAAATCAATAAAAACTAAAGAGCCAAAATTTCTTCTTTTACTAACCCATCCAACTAAAGTAACTTCTTTTCCAACATCTTCTATTCTTAGACTTCCATTAGTACATGTTCTTTTCATTTTTATCTTCTCCCTATAAATTCTTCTAATTGTTTTATTATATCAACATCATTAACTGTAACTTGATTTTGCGTTTTTATATCTTTTATATTTACAACATTATTATTTACTTCATCTTCTCCAATAATAATTACAACTTTAGAGTTTCTTCTATCAACTGATTTAAACTGTGATTTTATGGATCTTTCAACCATATTCACCTCACAACTATAACCTGCATCTCTACATATCTGTCCAATTTTTAAAGGTTTATCTTTTACATCGCCTAAACTAATTACATAAACATCTAGCTCATTTTCTTTATGCAATTTAATACCTTCAAGTTGTGCAAATAGTAATAATCTTTCTAAACCAACCGCAAAACCAACTCCAGATAATTCAGGTCCTTTGAAATAACTTACAAGGTTGTCATATCTTCCTCCACCAAATACAGTAGATTGAGATCCTGATTCAGGATGAGTTGAAACAACTTCAAATACTGTATCAGTATAATAATCAAGTCCTCTTACAAGTCTATTTTCTATTACATAAGGAATATTTAAACTTTCTAAAGCTTTTAAAACTTTATCAAAATAATCTTTACTTTCCTTATTTAAACTATCATCAATTAAAGGTGCACTCTTAACAACTTCCTTATCAAAATCTACCTTACAGTCAAGTATTCTTAAAGGATTTTGTTCTAATCTCCTTTTACAATCAGGACATAATTCATCTATTCCTTTTTCAAAATGTTTTCTCAAATCATCCTTATATTTATTTCTAGACTCTTCATCACCAAGTGTATTAATTAATACAGATAACTGTTTAATACCAACTTGCTTTAATAGGTTATAACCTAAAGCAATAACCTCAGCATCAGCTAAAGGATTTTTAATACCTATATTTTCAATCCCAAATTGATGGAATTGTCTAAATCTTCCCTTTTGAGGCCTTTCGTGTCTAAACATAGGACCCATATAAAATAATTTAGCAGGCATTTCTAAAGAACCATAAAATTTGTTTTGTACAAAAGATCTTATAACTCCTGCAGTACCTTCAGGTCTTAAAGTAAAACTATCTCTTCCCATTGTAAAAGTGTACATTTCTTTATTAACCATGTCAGAACTATCATTTTCTCTTTTAAATACTTTTGTATCTTCGAAAATAGGTGTTCTAATCTCTTCATATCCATATAAATTACACAATTTATATATTTTTTCTTCTACACTTCGCCAATTTAAAACATCTTCACCATAAATATCTTGTGTTCCTCTAGGTGCTTGATAACTCATTTTTTACCTCCCTATTACAAATAAAAACGTCCTATAAGGACGCCTTAGCGCGATACCACCTTAATTCATCAAACGATGCACTCAATACTTTAACGCAGTACACGATTATTTCTACTAATTCAAAATAACTTCTCCAAAGTGTCAACTTATAAATCATTATGCTAATTTTCACCACACACTAGCTCTCTAAAATAATATATTAATAAGCTTCTTTTTCATAGAATTTACATCAATTATAAAGCTAAATAAACATTCTTTCAACACTAATAACACTATCAACTTTTCTTAGATTGGCACAAATCAACTTTAAATGTTCATTATCTCCAACTTGAATAGTCATTTTAGTTGTAGTACTTAACTCTTCTTGATTAACTACAGAATTTATTTCTTTTATGCTTCCTTTAAATTGAGATACTACAGTAACTATATCTGTAAGTAAGAAGTTTCTATCTCTAGAAATAACTATTACATAGGCATCATATTTAATATCCTTAACAGTTTCATCCCACTCAACATCAATTAATCTTTTTTTCATATTTTGAATATTAGGACAATTAGTTCTATGAACCTTAACACCCTTACCTTTTGAAATATAACCTATAATTTCATCTCCATAAACAGGTAAACAACATTGAGCTAAAGACATCATCATTGAATCAATACCTTCTACCTTTAGGCCTACATTAGATGTTGTCTGTTTTTTTCTTCGATCTTTATTTACTATCTTACTAATAAATTCAGAATCCATAATAGGTCTTTTTTGATTAGTAAGCTTTTCAACTACATTAGTTTGATTTATTGATTTAACCGCAATTCCATACATTAAATCAGTATAGTTATCTACTTGAAATTGATTATATATTTGTTCTAATTTCTTCTTATCAAAATATTCTTTTACATCAAAACCACGCTTCTTAAGTTCATCAGCAAGCATCTTTTCTCCAACTTCAACTTTTTCTTGCCTTTTTTCAGTTTCTTTCTTTGCTAAAAAGTTTTTAATTTTATTTTTTGCTTGATTTGTTTTAACAAATTTTAACCAATCTTCACTAGGTCCTGTTATTTGTTTTGTGGTTTTAATTTGTACAACATCACCTGTTTTAAGCACTGTATTTAAAGGAACTAAAGCATCATTTACAATTGAACCAACTGCAGAATGTCCTACATCAGTATGTATTCTATATGCAAAATCAATTGGTGTAGAACCATTAGGCAAATCAATAACCTTACCTTTTGGTGTCATAACATAAACATTTGCTTCAAAGATATCTCTAGTAAGAGTTTCCATATAATCAGTTGGGTTTTGATTTTCACTTTCTCCTGTATAAGTAGTAAAATCCTTAAACCAACTAAGTCTTTCTTCTATTTCCTTTTGTTCTTTATTAGGATCATATTTAGAACCTTCTTTATAATGCCAATGAGCCGCAATTCCTCTTTCAGCAACCCTATCCATTTCTTCAGTTCTAATTTGTATCTCAAAAATACTTCCTTGATCACCAACTATTGTTGTATGTAATGATTGATACATATTAACTTTAGGCATTGCAATATAATCCTTTAATCTTCCTGGAATTGGAGTATACTCCGCATGAATATAACCTAAAATTTCATAACAATTTAATTCAGTTTCAGTAACTACTCTAAGTGCAAGCAAATCTAAAATCTCATCAAATCTCTTATTTTGTTGAATCATCTTTCTATAAATACTATAAAGATGTTTACTTCTTCCAAATATTCTAAATTTAAGATTGTTTTCACTTAGAATAACACTGATATTTTCAATCATATTCTTAACCATTGCATCTCTTTCGCTCTTTTTTGCTTCAACTAATTGAGCGATTCGACGATAATCAATAGGATTTAAATATAAAAAACTCAAGTCTTCAAGTTCATTTTTTATTTCACTAATACCTAGTCTATGAGCTATTGGTGCATAAACATCAAGTGTTTCACTTGCGATAATCTTTTGTTTATCCTCAGCCATAAACTGTAAAGTTCTCATATTATGTAATCTATCTACTAACTTAATAATGATAACTCTAACATCCTTAGCCATAGCTATAAAAATTTTTCTATGATTTGCGGCCTGATACTCTTTAGGATCTTTAAACTGTAAATTACCTATTTTAGTAACACTTTCAACAAGTTCTGCAATTTCACTATCAAAATCTAAGGTTAATTGTTCCTTAGATACACCACAGTCTTCAATAACATCATGTAATAAACCAGCCGCAATTGTTTTAGGACCAACTCTTAACGTTGCTAAAATATAACCAACATTCCAAAGATGTACAATAAATGGTTCTCCGCTTCTTCTAAATTGACCGCCATGATGCTCATTTGCATAATTTAAAGCTTTTTTAATAAGATTTAAATTTTCAGGTTTTTTCAAATATTTTTTTGCTTCATCTAAAACATCTTGTGCTCCAACTTTTAAATTAACAGCCATTTTGTACACCTCCTTTTCATAAAAACCGAAGTCATTCTTCGGTTTAATAAGTCATTATTGATTTAATATCGTATCCTTCTAATACTTCTCTACCATTTAATTCTGAAAGTTCAATCAGAAACGCACAACCAACAACTATTCCACCCATTTTTTCAACAAGATCAATTGTTGCTTTTACGGTTCCACCAGTTGCTAGTAAATCATCAACTATCATTACTCTTTGATTAGGTTTTATAGAATCTGCATGCATATGTAATTCATTAGTACCATATTCTAAGTCATATTTACAACTAATAGTCTCTCTAGGAAGTTTTCCTGGTTTTCTAACAGGAATAAATCCTACATTAAGACTGCATGCTACAGGACAGCCAAATATGAAACCTCTACTTTCAGGGCCTACTATAACATCAACATTTTTTTCCCTAGCAAATTCTTCTATTAAAATTGTCGCATACCTAAAAGCTTTTCCATCAGCCATTAAAGGTGTAATATCTCTAAATAATACTCCTTCTTGAGGAAAGTCTTGTATACTTGCAATGTATTTTTTTAAGTCCATATTCGCCTCCTACAGAATATAAATATTATACATTATTAGTTTTAATTATTCTATATCTTTAATAATCATAGAAACTTTAGAAACATTTCTAAAAGTATTAATTGATAAATTACCAATTAACATTTTGGGTTTATCAATTATTTTTTCATTACTAAATGATATAGCTTCAAAATTATCCAATATATATTTTGGATATAAACCTTTTAATATATTAAAACTTTTAACCTTAAAATTTTCAACCGCAAACTCAGGCATTTTAAATCCTTGTCCATAAGGACTTAAATAATAAAGTTTTTCAACATTATCAACACTAATTTTATTTTCATCAATTAAATATGCAGTTTCTTTGACTTCTTCAATCTCAATTTGCTTGTATTCGTTATATATTGTATTAATAAACTCTTCATAATCATCAACATTTATTGATAAACCTACAGCTTGGCTATGTCCTCCAAAACTAAGATATTTATCAAATATATTTTTTAAAAATTCTTGTAAATCAAATCCTTTAATACTTCTTCCACTACCTTTTAAAACACCTTCTTTTTCAGTAAAAACAATTGATGGTTTATTATGTTGATTTGATAATTTACCAGCAACTAAACCAACAATACCTTCATTAAAAAACTTATCTTTAATAACTATGAAAGGTTTATCTTCTATTAAATTAATCGCATGATTAAACATTTTATTACTTTTATCTTGTCTTTTTTTATTTGTATTATTTATATTGTTTTTCATAAAAATTTTATTTGAAATATTATCACCCAAAAAATAATATCTAACAATATTATTAGGATTTCCTTCTTCTGGAAGTCTTCCCATTGCGTTTAATTTAGGTACAATCTTAAATGCAATATCAGTTTCATTAACCTCTTTAATATCATCAAGTAACATATCTATTTCTTTATATTTATGTTCATTAATAATACGTAAACCATGTTTAACAATGTTTCTATTCTCATTCCATAAAGGAACCATATCTCCAATTGTTGCAATACACGATAGAGCAGTATGATAATCATTATTACCAATTAATACACGAGATATTTGCAAAGCAACTCCAGCACCACATAGTCCATTAAATTTTTCATCCATATAATCAGGATGAACAACAATATCCGCATTAATCTCACCATCAATTACATGATGATCAGTTACTATAACATCCATCCCTAAAGATTTAGCTAAATTTATAGCATCATATGCACTAACACCATTATCTACAGTAATAATTAAAGAATATCCCTTTTCATATGCTTGATATACCCTGTTCTCATTTAAGCCATATCCTTCACTAAATCTATCAGGAATATAAAAACCACATTCAACTCCATAAATATCTAATACATCTTTCATAATACTTGTGCCACATATTCCATCAGCATCATAATCTCCTGCAATAAATATTTTTTCATTATTTTCTTTTGCAAGTTTTATTCTATTAACCGCATTTAAAACACATTTATCATTACTATATGATAAATATAAATCTGTTTTTAATAATTCTTTAATTTGTTTATTATTTAATTCATTGCTTAAAATAGCAATATTTAATAATGGATTTAAACCATTATCAAATACATCTTCTTCTAAAATATTTATAATATTATAATTATCCATTAAATTATCCTTGCCAACCTTTTAAACTCATTTCCTCTTTCCTCAAAATTTTTAAAATCATTGTAGCTAGCTGCGGCTGGAGAAAGTAAACAAGTTGTATTTCTTTTAGTTACTCTTTTTGCAAGTTTCATTGCATCATATAAATTTTTTTCGTAATAAACTGTTGAGTTTATATCTATTAATTCTCTAAATATTCTTTTACCTGTATCATACATTAAAATAATGTTTTCAATATTAGAAGTTTTTAAAAATTCAATTAAATCAGTATAATCAATATTTCTTTCATAACCACCTATTAAAACAGTATTAACATTTTTCAGTCCTTTTATAGCTTGAATAGTAGATTGACCAATAGTAGAAATAGAATCATTTACATAAGTAATTCCATTAAAATTGCCAACTATTTCTAATCTATGAGGTAATGGATTAAAATTCTTTATAACTTCTATAAAATCTTCATTAGTTACACCATATAAAACATGAGTTATGTAATAAACTACAGAAAGATTACTCATATTATGGCTACCAATTAAATTAGTACTTTCTAATTCAACACTATCATATGGATTAATAAGAGTTTTATCCTTTGCATATATATCTTTATTAATCCATGCAATATTATCTCTATCTTCTATTTCATCTTTTAAATCATAATTAATAATTGCTTCATCACTATAAGATTGGTGTAAATATATTTGTTTTTTAGCTGTTTTATAATTTTCATAACTATCATAATGATCTAAATGTTCCTCATATAAATTTAACAATACCCCTACATATGGTGAATACTTAGTAAATTGTAATTGATGACATGAAAGCTCAAAAACAATAACACTATCCTTTTTCATATGTTTAATAATGTCAAAACAAGGAAGTCCCATATTTCCAACCATATAAATACTAGAAAACTTAGTTTTTAAAACATCATAAATTAATGTAGTTGTAGTACTTTTTCCTTTAGTCCCAGTAATACCAATAACATTTTTACCAAAATACTTTAAAAATAAAGGTGCTTGTCCTGAAATATTACCTTTTAAATTATCTCCTTTTATCCCTGGAGCCTTCATTACAATGTCATACTCAGTTGTATCTAAAGTCTTTTCATCAACAATAATGTCATCTTTAAACACACTTGTATTTACTATTTTAGTATCACAAACATATAATTTTTGATCAGGCAAACAATTTTTAATAAATGTATATGTGGAATTTCCTTCCATACCTAATCCCCAAATTAAAACTTTTTTATTTCTAAATTCATTTACCAACTCATTTAACATTTTTAAAACCCCCAATCTTTTCCTTTAAAATATCTAAATGATATTTTGGAACTAGATGTTCATCATTAAAATATTGATAAATATCATAATCATTTAATTTAGCATTATCTTCTGATAAATATTTTTTATAAAGTAGTGGTAATTTATCACCTCTAAGTTTTATTGCTTTAGTAATAGCTACTACAACTTCATCTCTAGTACCAACACATTCAAATGGTTTATTATCTTTAATACCACTTAATTCTTTAAGTGTTTCATACATTTCTTCATCTTCTAACATATTAGTACCAAATATTGAAATTAATTCCTCATCACTCATATATGCAGATAACATTACATATACAAACAAACACTTTGCACATTTATTACACCAAATGCCTTTTTTGCTACCAACATTACAGCTTCTAAAAACATTATGGTATTTTTTTAGCTGAGAAAATATATGAGTAATAATTAATTCACTTAAAGGTCTAAGTAAAGAAAAATACTTAATTTCTTTTGTAATATATTTAGATACATATTCATTAAAATCAACTTCAAATTCATAGCTTTTTGAATATTGATGATTAACTTCTTCATCTAAAATAGTAGATTCATTAGCACTAGCTTCATTAGATAAACAAACATATTTTTTCTGATAAATAATAGAAACTAGAATGGAAGAAAAAGCTACAATAGCACTAAAAGGAGTGTGTCCATTTAAAAATCCTTGTGCATTTAAATCTAACATTCTTTGATCTAAAGTCCTTTTTACATTAATTAATTTATCTTTATATCCAGCACTATAACTTGCATTAATAGCTGATATTACATTATTTATTACATAAGCATCATTTTCATCAAATAAATCTTTTAAAATCTCTAAGCTTACAAAGGAATCTTTTCCTCCTCCAACAGGAATTAAATTTCCTTTATATATATTATTGTTTTCTTCACCATCAATTTTAATATCACTAGTTTCAATTTCCATAAAACTATCTATATCAGCTTTTATATTATTAATATAGAAAAATTCACCTAAACCATAGAAGTATTGTTTTTTCCACCAATTTATTTGATATTCATCTAAAAATGAAGGTTTAATCAAAACATTTGGACTACAAGTTATCTTCCAATAACTTACTAATTCAACCATACCTAAAGAAAAAACAGTTTCTTTAAAATTTTTATATTTAGAATAAGTATTTTTATCTTTCTTTTTTATTGTCCAAGTAGGATTAAAAAAACTTAAACCAACTATTTCAAAATCATATATAATCCTTATTTCATTATCATCTTCATATATATTAAATCCATGATAAACAAAATTTGGATATTTTTCTCTAAACAATTTATATTTCATATTTGACTCCATCTACATAATTATACAATAAATTTTATATGATATTATAGAAATATACTTGGAGGATGATTATGCAAAATTTTACATATTATGCACCTACTAAAATTATATTTGGTAAAGATGCGATTAATAATTTAGAAAACGAAATAAAAAAATTTGGAATAAATATTCTTTTAACATACGGAAAAGGTAGTATCAAAAAAAGTGGTATTTATGATGATGTATTAAATTTATTAAGAGATTATAACATTTATGAATTAAGTAATATTGAACCAAATCCTAAAATTGAATCAGTAAGAGAAGGAGTTAAACTTTGTAGAGAAAATAATATAGATGTTATTTTAGCAGTTGGAGGAGGATCAGTAATAGATTGTTCAAAAGTTATTGCGGCAGGATACTATTATGAAAATGATCCTTGGGATTTAGTAATAGACTCTAATCTAATAAAAAAAGCTCTTCCAATAGTAACCATACTAACACTAGCAGCAACTTCTTCAGAAATGAATAAAACTGCAGTAATATCAAATATGGATTTAAATATTAAAAAAGGAACAAGAGCTGATGCTATGATTCCAAAAGTATCAATATTAGACCCAACATATACCTATAGTGTTCCAGCCATTCAAACTGCATCAGGTACCGCAGATATAATGTCACATATATTAGAAAACTATTTCCAAAAAGATAAGAACACTGATGTACCTGATAGAATATCAGAGGGTTTATTAAAAACACTAATTAAATATACACCTATAGCATTAAAAGAGCCTAATAACTATAATGCAAGAAGTAATATAATGTGGGCAAGCTCATTAGCACATAATGGTTTAACTGCAGTAGGAAAATCTGGATCATGGACATGTCATCCTATTGAGCATGAATTAAGTGCATATTACGATATAACTCATGGTGTAGGTCTTGCAATAATTACAGTACCTTGGATGAAATATGTTTTAAATGATGATACAGTAGATAAATTTGCAATGTATGCAAAAAATGTATTTAATATTGAAGATAAAGATAAATATAAACAAGCTACAAAAGGTATAGAAGCAACTGCAGATTTCTTTAAGTCTATTGGACTTCCATCTAAATTAAGTGAAGTTGGAATAGATGATAGCAAATTAAGATTAATGGCAGATATGGCATATAAACATGGAAGTATGAAAAATGCTTATGTTCCACTTACTAATGATGATATTTACAATATTTTGTTAGCTTGTAAATAACATTTAAATATATAAGTTAACATTTATGTATAAAAATGATATCAATCTTCTTTTATTTGTATATAAAATATTACAATTATGCAAGTAGTAGTTATGGAGAAATTGACAATTAATAGAGTGTTATTAAGATTTATATTTAACTTAAAGAGTGAATCTATACATTATATAGATTCATTTTTTATTTTTTTTATATTGCCTATTCAAATATCGAATAATTAATATTTAGAATATCTTTTATGTAAAACAATTAAATCATATTGTTTCTTTATATATACAATATGAATATCATTAATATTTTTATTACAACACCTAAAGAAATATAAATTTACATAGTATATATTTTTTTATTCAATTAAAAACAAAGTGACAATCACTTATAGTAAACGCCACTTTGTTTAATTGTTTATTTAATACTTTATAATCTAAATCTTAAAAATATTATTTAGCATCTTCTGCTAGGATAATTTCTTTTCTACTATCTGCAATTTTCATTACAAAGAAATAATATAATGCTGCACATACTACACCAATAATATAGCTTACAGTATATACTTGTGGTCCACCTTCAACTTGTAAACCTAATAGAACTTCAATGTTAAGTCCAATTGGCGCATGAGCAATAAAGCTCATAACTATAAATGTATAGAATATACCAGGAATAAATGAAATCCAGTAATTTCTACCATTTACCTTTAGATATACAGTAATAAATGCTAATGCAAATACTGCTACAAACTGATTAGTAAATCCAAAGTATCTCCATAATAAGTTAAATCCACCTGCATTAGTTTTAGCAAAGAATAAAATTAATAATGCTGGAACAAATATAACTAAAGAAAGTCCAATTCTTTTCTTAGGGTCTGCTTGATCAATTTTGAATGTTTCAGCAAAGATAAGTCTCATCGCACGGAAAGCTGTATCTCCTGAAGTAATAGGAAGTACAATAACACCAATTATAGCAAGTAATCCACCAATGTTCCCCATAAAATGTCTTGAAATAATTCCAACCATTGGAGTTGCTCCAATTGCAAATGCTTCTGCACCTTGAGTTTGAGCTAGCAAGTTATATAATGCCATTCCTCCACCTGCCCAGCACATTGCGATAAAACCTTCAACAAGCATCATGTAATAGAAAGTTTGCTTTCCTTCTTTTTCGTTTCCTACAGTTCTTGAAATAAGTGTAGCTTGAGAACCATGGAATCCTGACATAATACCACAAGCAACTGTTATAAAGAATGCTGGTATAAATATTTGTCCTGTTGGATGAGCATCAAACAATCCAAATTTAGCACCTTCTGTAAATGCATGAAGTCCTGCTCCGCCACTTGCAATAATACCAATAAATATTCCAACAGCACTAACAATTAAAAATGCACCAAATATAGGATAAATTCTTCCTATAATTGCATCAATAGGGAATAAAGTTGCTGCTAAATAATATAAGAAAATAATTCCATATACTACCCAAACTGCTGATGAAGATACATCTAACCCCATAATATCTCTTACTATTAAATCACCAGGAGTATAAACAAAAACAACACCAGTAAGTAATAATAAGATTGTAATAATTACGTTATAAAACTTTTGAACACCACCACCTAAATATTTATTAATTAAATTAGGAATTTGTGCTCCACCATTTCTCATAGATATCATACCTACAAAATAGTCATGTAGTGATCCTGCAAGAACACAGCCAAGCGGAATTGTAATAAACGCTATAGGTCCAAACAATATACCTTGAATAGGTCCAAGAACCGGACCAGTACCAGCGATGTTAAGAAGCTCTATAAGCATGTTTTTCCAAGCTGGCATTTCTACATAGTCTACACCATCTGCTAAAGCAACTGCAGGAGTTTCTCTATCATCAGGCCCAAAAACTTTTTCAACGTATGAACCATAAGCCCAACCGCCAATAACAAGTATTCCAATACCTATTAAAAATAATACCATTTAATAATCCTCCTCCTTCTTTTAACTAGAATATATACTCCCCTCTATATATTGTCTTAATTGTATCTTTAATTGAAAACGTTTTCAAGTTGTTTTAAGCATAAAATTAAAAGACAAGAATTAGTCCTTGTCTTTATGTATTTTGATAAATTTCATATGTAAATATGTGAATATATAATCATATAATTAGAAATTATATTTTTCTTATATTAAATCTATATCATGAGGATCAATTCTATAAATAACATCTTTTCTTTCAACAATAATTTTAATTTTATCCAATAACTCTTGTGTACTAGTAATTCTATTAATAAGTTCTCTTGTAGGATTTATTGCATAAGGATGTCCAACTCTACTAAGCATTAAAAAATCACCTGCAGTATCTCCATATGCATAACTTTTAGATAAATCAATATTATATTTCTCAACTAATTTATCAACTTCTTTATTTTTGCTTTCGCTATCACCCATTGGAAAGCTTTTACCTGTATAAATTCCATGTTCATCAGTTTCATAAACACTTCCTCTATAATCATCAAATCCATGTTTTCTAGCCATCTCTCTTACAAGTTCAATTGGCGCTCCACTAATGGCAATTATTAAATTTCCTTCTGATTTATGGCGTTTTATCTCATTTCTAGTAAATTGATACAATCTATCTCCCTTTTGCATTATTACAAGCCGTGCAATATGCTCAACATGTTCCTTACTTAATCCTAATGTAGTCTCTTTAAAAATCTTTACAATCTTTTGCATATATGAATCATAATCACCCTGTCTTCTATCCCACTTCATAAATGCAGGTCTAACTTCATCAGTCCACTTATTTTCAGCAACAAGCTCATGAGAAACAAACTTTTTAAAAAGTTCAGTCATTAATGTTTCTCTATAAAGTGTTCCATCTATATCAAAAAATGCAGCTGTTTTTTTCATATCAATCACTCCTTAATTTAATATAATCATTTTCAATTAAAAACATCAATATGGCTACTCCAATTATTAGAAAATAACCAACTAAACTTAATAAATCAGGTATCTGATTAAATACAATAAAACCAATAATTGCAGAGTAAACAATCTGAGAATAATCAAAAACTGACAACTCTTTTGCTGGTGCATTTCTATATGCAATTGATAAAGAAAACTGAGCTATAGTTGCCATTAAACCGGCAAGAAGCAAAAATATCAATTGCTTTAAACTCATAGGAGTCCATTTTAAAATTGTCATTGGTAAAGATACAAGTGTTGAAATAATAGAAAATCCTAAAACAATTAATGCATTAGGCATATTATGAATACCAAGTATTCTTACATAGGTATAAGCTAATCCTGCACTCATTCCACCAATCAACCCAATTAATGCCGCAAAAGAATTAAAACCAAATCCAGGCTTAATTATTAATAAAGCACCAAAAAAAGCAATTACTAAAGAAACTACCTGTATTTTTGATGGTTTTTCTTTTAATAACAAATAAGAAAATATTATCGCAAAAAATGGAGATAATTTATTTAACATATTTGCATCCGCAAGTATTAAATGATCTACTGCATAAAAATTACATAAAATTCCTATAGTACCTATAGTTGCCCTTTTTAATAAAATAATAAAATCATCCTTATTCATCTTATAGTTAACATTACTTCTAGAAAAAATAATAAATGATACAATTAAAGAAACTACATTTCTAAAGAAACTTTTCTGAAAAAACGGTAAGTCTCCAGTAGCTTTTACAAACATATTCATAAGCGCAAAAAATAAAGCCGCTAATAATATAAATACAATTCCTTTTGTTTTTCTGTTCATATATACCTCAAACTAACTATAATTCTAAATCAACTAAATATAAAATCAAGAAGGAGAAAACCTATGATAATTACAGTAACTCTTAATCCAGCTATAGATAAAACAAGTTATATAGATAAACTAAAAATAAATTCATTAAATAGAATAAATAAATTAAAAATAGAAATTGGCGGAAAAGGAATAAATGTATCAAAAACTTTAAAAACTCTAAATGAAGAAAGCATTTGTTTAGGTTTTATTGGAGGTTATACCGGAAACTTAATTAAAGAACAATTAGATTTATTAGATATCAAACATTCCTTTACAAATGTAAAAGAAAATACAAGAGTAAACTTAAAAATATTTGATAATAATTTTAATCTGACAGAAATCAATGAACCAGGACCAATTATTTCTATAGATGATATCAATGATTTAACAAACAAATTAGAAACAATACTTAAAAAAGATGACATTCTAATTTTATCTGGAAGTGCAAGTTCTAGTATAGACACAAACATATATCAAAAACTATCTAAAATAGCCTTTTTAAAGCAATCCACTACTATTTTAGATGCAGATGGGGAATTGTTAGCTAATGGTTTAAAAGGCCCTATTAGCGTATTAAAACCAAACAAATTTGAATTATGTACATACTTAAATCTTCCTTTAGATACAGATAATAATACACTTTTAAAACTATCTAAATCTTTACTAAATGAAAACCTTAAACTTATTGTTTTAAGTTTAGGAGAAAACGGATCTTTTTTTATTATGGAAAATGAAATATATAAAGTAGATAAAATAGATACAACTATTGTATCTACAGTTGGTGCTGGTGATGCTATGGTGGCTGGTATAGCCTATGGGTTACATAATAACCTTCCACTTGTAGAAACTATAAAATTAAGCACTGCTTGTGCAACTGCAAGCATAAAAAAAGAAATAGGTAAACCTATTAATTTAGATGAAATAAATAAAATAAAACCATTAGTTAAGTACTATAAATTATAATACTTATCAATATAGTTATAAATAAATATATCGGAATATAAATATATTGTTAAAAGTAAAGGAATAATAACCATTAAAAACATTGATATAACACTTAATAAGATATAGCCAGTGCTAGAATTAAGATTATGAGGATATCTATCTTCAGTTAAAATAATTAATACGACACCAAAAACTGTTGATATTAAAGTTATAACACTCATTATTTTAAATCTTAGTTTGAACCATTTTTGCTTATTTTTTAAACTTTCAAATATATTTGAATCTACTGTGATTATCTTATCTAAATATATACTCTTTGATTTAGATACAATTTTCTTAAAGATAAGTATCCATAATAATATAAATAAAATCAAACATAAAAAAGATAAAATGTTTATCATTGTATTAGGAACATTTAATATATTTAAATATTCTAATGCAACTATGAATAATACAGATATTCCTAACATAAAAAAACTTATAATAAAAAGACCTATAAAAAAATATATACTTTTAACATTTTTAGAATATTCATAAAATTCTTCTACTGATAATTTAATAGGTGTTTTTTTGTTACCATAAATATCTTTATTCTTTTCACTCATAAAATAAAATTAACATAATAATATAATTTAATAGTTATAAAAAAGTTAAATTAAAGTAAAAAACTATGTTTTCACATAGTTTTAAGCATTTATACCTTTAATTGTATATTCATCTAATTCTTCTTTTTTATATTTTCTTTTCTTTTTTGGTTTATCTTTAACCTTACATCTAATTAAATACCATATATAAGGTGCAATTAATATACTAGAATAAGTACCAGCTATTAAACCAATAAACATTGCAAATGTAAATGTAAATATTGCATCAGATCCTATTACAAGTAAGACAATTACAGGAATAATTGTAGTAATAGTACTATTAACTGTTCTAACAAGTGAATTGTCTATGGCATCATTTACAAGCTCTTTATAAGATGAAGGATTTAACCTACCCTTATAATTATTTAGTAATTCTCTAACTCTATCAAATATAACTATTGAGTTATTTATTGAATACCCAATAATAGCTAATATTACTGAAATTAATTCAATATTAACTTCTAGTCTTAATACAGCAAAAATTCCTAGTACAATAAACACATTATGTATTAAGGCAATAATGGAACTAATTGCATAATCCCATTTAAATCTAATTGTTACATATATCATCATCGCAATCCAAGCTAGTATTGAAAGAGAGAATGCATTTTGTATTAAATCTTTTCCAACCGTAGGAGTAACTACAACATCTCCCGGTTCAATTCCATACTCATTAAAGAAAGTACTCTTAATAACTTTTAATTCTTCAACTGTCAAAGCATCTTTAGTTGTTGCATATACTGTGTTTTCTCCAGATAATTGATAAGTAAATTTATCACTATATCCTAAATCGTTCATAATAGTTTCAACATTGTTTACATCAATAACTTCATTAGAAGATACTGTAAGTCTAGTACCACTAGAAAAATCAATACCTAAATTTACTGGTCCTTTCCCTCTAACAGCATTAAACCCAGCAAACAATACACATATAACTAAAACAGCTATACTTCCTTTAACTGCTTTTTTACTAACTTCAATAAAATCTTGTTTTTTAACTGGACCAAAATAGAATTGTTCTTCCCCTTTACTTATATTAGGAATTTGGTTTTCTTTAACTCCAAATAAAGTTACTTTATCATCTACTACACCAGAACTAACTAATAAATTTAACAATATTCTAGAAAGTGCAACATTTATTACAAGAGTAGCAACTACTGTAATCATTAACATTGTCGCAAAACCTTTCACAGCACCATTTCCAAATATATACATAATTAATCCGGCAATTAAAGTAGTAATTTGAGCATCAAATATAGAGGCAAACGATAAACTATGACCTTCTTTTACAGCTTGCCTAATAGTTCTTCCTCGCCATAATTCATCTTTTATTCTTTCAAATGTAATAATATTAGCATCAACAGTCATTCCTACCCCTAATACTAAAGCAGCAATACCTGGTAAAGTGAAAACTGCACCCATAGTACTATAAATAAAGAATACTGCATAAATATATGCTACAAGCATAATACTTGCAAGAACTCCAGGAAGTTTATACATAACAGTCATAAATAAGAAAACTAATAATGTTCCAATAATTCCAGCAGTTGCGGTTTTATTTAATGCATCAATACCATAGTTTGCACTAACAACATTACTAGAAATTTCAGTCATTTTAACTGGTAAACTACCAGAATTAATTAATCCAGCTAAATTTCTAGCTTCATTTTCTGTAAAATTACCACTAATAATTGCATCTGAATCAATTCTAAAGTTTACTGAAGCAGCACTTACAAATTTCGGTTCTTCTCCTTGTTGAACTTTACCAAATTCTTCAAAATAAGAATCTCCTTCTTCATAATCAAGCCAAATAACCATTAAATTATCTCCAGCAGGCATTTTAGAAACTTTTTCTGTTATATCTCCAAAAGCTGTTGGATCTTTTATTTTAAGTGAAACAATCGGTCTTCCATTTTCATCATATGCAAGACTTGCTCCACCTTCCGCAATAATGCTAGCATCAGATAATAATTCATCATTAACATCTCTAAATGTTAAGTTAGCTGTAGTACCTAAAAGAGATCTTGCTGAATCTTGATCACTCACTCCTGCAAGTTGAACTCTTACTCTATTATCACCTTCAATAATAATTTGAGGCTCACTAACACCTAAAATATCAACTCTTTTTCTAAGACTATTTGCTACAGCACTCATATCTAAGGTAGCATCTTTATTTAAAGGCTCTACTTCATAAAGAATTTCAAAACCACCTTTTAAATCTATTCCAAGTGTTAAATTACTTAAAATGCTTTTATATGAAGTAATAACCATGGTAAAAATTAATACAACAATAGCAAATAATATAAATAAATTTTTATTATTTCTTTTCATTTTAACCCCCTAATAAATCTGTAAAATCTTCAATATGATGTTGCTTTACAATAGCTTGTTTAGAGATATATTGTATTAATTCATCACCATTTACAGACATAATATCATCAACTATAGAATGTAAAGAATCAGGTTTACTGTCTTTCCAAATTTCATTATATAAAATATCTTCTAATTGTTCATAGGTAAAATTAGGATTGCTAGTTCTTCTTAAATTATATAATTTCATGACTATTGCCATTTGTATATAAATTTCCATTTTTTACCTTGTATGATAATTATGTACCTTGTCATACATAAAATCATATTCCTTTCTAACCTTTGATAGAATGAAGTAGAAACCATGTTTACTCTTATTTTTTTCCTGTGGTTTGTCTACTTTTTGGAGGTTGAGGCTATGGGTTCTTATGAATCTGTTAATGGTTGGATAGGCTCAGTGTCTTTATATCACGCAAGGTTACAGATAAGATCGCCATAGTAATTAGACAAGGTTTCTAGAAAGGCGGTCTTTTATTATGACCTATTTTGTTGGCATTGACATTGCTAAATTTGAACATGTCGCTTCTATCCTTGATTCATCTTCTGGTGAACTGATAGTCAACTCTCTTCTTTTCGATAATAATATCAAAGGTTTCAATTTATTATTATCGAATTTATCTATGTTAAACAAAGAAGATGTTGTTATTGGTTTCGAATCCACTGCTCACTATCATCTTCCTTTATTTAACTTCCTAAACGAGAATAATTGGAAATGTGTTTTAGTTAACCCTATTCAAATTTCTCGTTTTAGAAAAATTTCTATTCGTGATACGAAAAACGATAATATCGATTCTCGTGTCATCGCTAACTTTTTATTACTTGAACACAAACATTTATTAGAAGAAGAATTCTATAATAATGAACTTAAAGAACTATGTCTTCAAAGACATTTCTTAATAGAATCTTCTACCAGATTAAAAATTAAATTAACTAGCTATCTTGATAGAGTTTTCCCAGAACTACAAACAACTATTCCCAAAGGTACTCTCCATACAATGGGTGTTAGAGCTATTCTTAAGAAATTTCCTACTGCTAAATTAATTAGCAATGTTAGAATAGACCATCTTGTTAATATTGCTAAGAAAGCTTCTAAGGGTAGGTATAAAGAATCTATGGTTATTAAAATTAAAGAAGCCGCTAAATCATCTATTGGTTTTAATTCAATTGGTTTAGCTCTTAAAATTAAACAATCTATAGAATCTTTAGAATCAATTGAAAGGCAGATTGATGAAGTTGAGTCTATCATTAATAGCCACCACACTATTATCAATTCGCCTTTACATCAAATAAAGGGTATTAACTCAATTGAAATTGCCTACATCATATCTGCCATTATTAGTATAAACCGTTTTAGCTCTGATAAGAAATTAATTGCATTTGCTGGACTTGATCCTAAAGTAAGACAATCAGGTACTTGGGAAGCTAAATCCACTCGTATGTCTAAACGTGGTAATAGATTACTTCGTTATGCTTTAATTTGGACTGCTAATAATATGCGCAAATATCCCTCTAAAATGAAAGATTACTATAATAAGAAACGCTCTGAAAATAAATCTCATTACAATGCTTTAGGACATTGTGCTGCTAAACTTTGCAGATATATTTTCTTTATTCTTAATAATCCTAATGTAGAGTTTATTAACTAGTTCAAGTAATAAATTTTCAAAGATCTTTTTTGATTCATAAATATAATATGTTTTTTTACAAATCTTGATTTAAGATTCCTTTTTCTATGACTTTCAAGTTTATTTAATTTCTACTTGATTTTTCATAGTAGGTCTCCCATCTATATTATGTGTCTGAATCTTTGTGATTCTATTAACAATTATAAAGCAAGAAGTAACTTCAGAGTCAATGTTCAATAAGAATTAAATTTAAAAAAGTATGACTCTTGCCATACTTTTAATCCCTATAATTTTTCTCATAATTCTTTTTTAATACTTCTATATTTTCTTCATTAGAAATTATTTCAAAGGTAGATAATGTATAATCTTCACTAAATAAAAATTTATTTTCTTTTAAACCTTCAATGATGTATTTATAAATCTCTATTGTATCTAAACCATCATTAATTAATGTTATATTATCACCTTCATGAATTATACTAGGCTTAACAGTAGGAACACTACTCATTTTAATTTTTATATCATTAACACTTTCATCTACACTAAAATTTACTTCTGTTCTAAAACTTGATTTATGTATATCTAGTTTTTCATCAAAATCCATTGTTTCAGTTTTTAAATATTTAACTTGCATATCAATTTTATCCATAGATAAAACTTTCCCAAAAGATAATCCGCTTCCAACACCAAGTAATATCAATCCAACAAGTCCTATATAAAATATTTTCTTTAATTGCTGTTCTAAATTAAATACAAACTTATATAAATATTCAATAATAATATAAATACACATTGATAAGCCTATTCCAGCCATTGCTATAAAAATAAATAAACTACTATAACCAATATGAGTAATTGATACTATTGAACCAAACACAGATAATACAAACCCAAAAAATATTGGTAAAGAAATAAATAATGTTAATACTTTAAAGGTAAAAACAAATATCTTTCCTAATAACTCAAAGAATCTACTAGAAGAATGCTTAGGATCTCTAATAACTAGTTTTTCCCTTATTACATTGCCTTTATTTTCTATTGAAGATTCAACAGTTTTTTCACTAACATTAGGATCTACAACGGTCACATAATAATCTAAATATCTAATCTTAAATAAATGACCAAAAATTATTATACCTAATATAAATAACACTATACCTAATATTATTTCTACAATTCTATATATATAAAAGTAAAATCTACCAGGCATCCAAGAAAATAATGCACTAATAAACACATTCATTAAAACATTGATTATTATACTTGATAATATTAACACCACTACAATAAATGCTTGTTCAAATAAAAACTTGATTTTTTCTTTAAATGTCATTGTAATAAACATGTTATATATACTTGTAATAAGTTTTAAAAAATCATCCAAATACTGTTTTAAATCTATTTTTGATTCTTTCTTCTCACTAACTTCTCCTAGTGCTCCATCATCCATTAATTCATCAAGTGTACAATCAAATACTTTACACATCTTTAACATCTTTTCCATATCAGGATATGAAGAACCAAGTTCCCACTTAGATACAGCTTGTCTACTAACACCTACTCTTTCAGCTAATTGTTCCTGCGAAAAATTATTAGCTTTTCTTAAATTAGAAAGTTTCTCACTAAATCTCATAATTACTACCTCCACCAAAATTCTAAGCCATTTATAATTGGTTGCACTACCGATTTTCAATATCTTTTTGCTTAAATTTGGTTGCATTTACATTCTAACACTACTAAGAGATAAGATAAATCAATATTGTGTTATAATTTTTAAAGAAAGAAGTGAAATTATGGCATTAGACGGAATATTATTAAGTAAAATAATCCCAGATATAAAAGAGCTTTGTCCTTGTAGAATAAATAAAATTTATCGTATTTCTAATACAGAAATACTTTTTAATCTTCGTACAAAAAACAAAAATCAAAAATTAATGATTTCTTGTCATCCTTTATATAACAGAATAAATATCACTAAAATGAATTATCCTACTCCTGAAGAGCCAAGTCATTTTGTAATGATACTTAGAAAACATATTGAAGGTTCAATGATAGTTGATGTTACTCAAGGAAGTTTAGATAGATGGTGTGTTTTTACTTTAAATAAAAGAAATATTATTGGAGATGAAATTACATTAAAACTATATGTAGAGTTAATGGGTAAATATGCAAATGTAATACTTGTTGATGAAAACAATAAAATTATAGATGCATTAAAAAGAATTCCACCATTTGAAAACAATAGAAGAACAATACATCCAGGAGCAAAGTTTAATATTGTTGATCCTCACACTCATAAACAAGATCCTTTTGATAATCCAATAATAGATAGAGAAATAACATTAACTAATCAATTAGAAGGCTTTTCGCCTTTACTATCTAAAGAAGTAACATATAGATTATCAAATAATCAAACATATAAAGAAATCATAGATATTATAGAAAAATCAAATAGTATCTATATTACTCATAATAAAAACGAAACACATTTTCATTGTTTACCTTTATCTCATATAGGGTTTTCTAAAGAATATCCAATTCATGATGGTATAGATACTATTTTTTATCATAAAGAAGAAAAAGATAGAATTAAACAAATCGTAGGAGACATTTATAAGGTCGTTAAAAGAGAATTAAAGCATAATAAGAGAAAACTACCTAAACTACTAGATTCACTAGCTGAAGCGGAAAATAACGATAAATATAGATTATATGGTGAACTATTATATACATATAATATTAATGACACTAAAGGATTAAATTTTATTGAACTAGAAAGTTTTGAAGATGGTTCAATTATAAAGATACCACTAGATCCAAAACTAGATGGTAAAGCAAATGCAAGAAAAGCATTTCAAAAATATGAAAAATTAAAAAAAGGTGCTCATCATATAAAAAATCAAATAGAAATTACCAAAGAAGAAATCGAATATTTTGAAGGCATAGATCAACAGTTAGAAATAATTAATTTTGAAGATGCTAAAGAAATAGTAGAAGAATTAATTCAAGGTGGCTACATTAAAGCAAAAAAATCTAAGTCAAAGAAAAAGAAAAAACAAAGTAATTTACCAAAAATTACAACTATAAATTATGATGAAAACATAAAGATATTTGTTGGTAAAAATAATATACAAAATGATGCTTTAACATTTAAAATAGCTCAAAAACACTTTTACTGGTTCCATACAAAAGATTTCCATGGTTCTCATGTAGTTGTAAACACTGATAAATTAGATGAAAAATTAATAAGAACAGCAGCTAATATAGCCGCATATTATTCTAAAGGAAGATATTCAAGTAGTGTACCAGTAAACTATTGTCAAATTAAAGATATTAAAAAAATACCTAAAACTAAATTAGGTAAAGTATCACTTACTACATATAAAACTATATATATTGACCCAGAAGAAAAGTTAATCAACAAACTACTTGATTAACTTATTTTCATTAGCTAAACTTTTTAACTGTTTTATTTCAAATGGTTTTAATCTTCTATATTCACCAATTTGCAATCCTTTTAATGTTACAATTCCTAATCTTCTTCTATTAAGCTTAGTAACTCTATGCCCAAAATATTTCATCATCTTTTTTACTTGATGATTTCTACCTTCTCTTATAGTTAACTGTAAATCTGTGATTTTTCTTTTCCTATCAACATTAACTATCACTACCCTAGCTGGTAATGTTTTTTTATTATCTAAATAAATACCTTCTTCTAACTGTCTTATTTCATCTTTTCTTAGTATTCCTCTAATAGTAACATCATATTCTTTTTCAATACTATATCTAGGATGAATTATTTCATTCGCAAATTCACCATCATTAGTTAGAATAATTAATCCAGTAGTATCATAATCAAGTCTTCCTACAGGGAAAATTCTTTTATCAGTATCTATTAAGTCAACTACAGTCTTTCTATCTCTATGATCACTTACAGAACTTAGATATCTTTTAGGTTTATTCAAAACAAAATAAACTTTATCTTCTTTTTCTATAATTTTTCCATTTACTTCAATTACTGCATTCTTTTTAGCTTTAAAGCCTAATTCAGTAATAATTTCTCCATCAACCTTAACTTTACCCTCAAGAATTAACTCTTCTGCTTTTCTTCTAGATGCTATTCCTGCTTGGGCTATAATTTTCTGTAATCTTTCCATGTTTCACCTTTTTCTTTTTTTATACAATACAAATACAATAATTAAGATAACTAATGTACTACCCCCCATAAATATCATAGATAGTATACTATATTGATCTATATCACTATTAGCAACATTTATATTTTCATATGAATCTTCTATATCATAAATATTTGTAGTATTTTTAGCTACTACTAAAAACTCTCCGAAATCAGTTGTCATAAATTGAATATAATTTTCAGATTGTCTTGTATATGTTTCAACTACTTCTCCATCATCATATCTTAATACAGTAAATAATTGATTTAAATTGGAGTCTTGAGGTTTTATTAGTCCAATTACAACAGGACCATGTAAATCAAATGTACCAAAGTTCTTTTCAGCTTCTACTTTAAATTCTTTAAAAACAGTATATCCATATGCTAAAGCAACTTCTTCCATTTTTTCTTTTGCTTCATTAGATATAGTATCTTTAATAACCATCTTATAAGTATCTTTTATAAAGCCTTTTTCTAATGAATCATCAATTTTTACAGATAAAGATAATCCGGAAATACTTGAATCAAATTTATTTTCAGCAACTACATAATGAATCTGATCGCCAATTGCAAGTCTTACAATCTTATCAATTTCTTTTAATTGTTGTTGATTTAAGTAAGGCAACATATATTCATCAATTCTTAGCTTTAAATTTAATACTCTTTCTTTTTCGCTTTCACTTAAAGTTTCTTTATCTTTATATTCTTCAATTATTGCGACTATCTCATCTTTAATCTCAATACGAATATCGCTCAATTCTTGAGAAACAGTAATTGGATAGGATGTAGTTTTCCCTCCATAAGTTACAATGACTTCTTGGTTACCTTCTTCATTTAAATCAAATCCAGAAACCATACCAGTTGTTAATAAAATCTTTTCTTCACTACCATCCACAAACTCAACTAATATAGAACCATTTTTTATATCAATTCTATCTCTTGTTTCAAAATCAGTTTTTGGAATATTATCCATACTTATTGATTTTACTTCTTTATAAACAGCAGTATAATACTGTTCTTCTTCACTTGCGACAACTTCTTTATCCCATCCTATAAATAAATAATTATCTAAAACAGGATATTCAATTGAAGGCTTTTTATAAGATTCTAAATAATAAGAAATTACATTACTTCCATCTCTAAATACACCTTCTCCTGCATCAAAAGTAACCTTCACAAATTTAGAGTCATCACTTTTACCATCTATTACAACTTGAATATCACCTTTTTTAACATAACCAATAGATGTACTAAAATCATAATAATGTAAATTATCTAAGGAAGCATCACTTTGAACCTTATACCAATTTTCATCAATTGAATCTAATATTAAAAATGATATGTTCTTAGAGTCATCTGTCTTATATAAAACATTAGAATTACTACTAGGTTCACTATAAACATTAATGCTACCAGCTTTAGTTTTAATACCAATTGTATATTTATTTAAATCTTTTAAACCAAAGAAACTATCAAGTCTATAGTAATTAGATGCTGCTTTTTCTCCCCAATAAGGATCACTAGCATAACTAACATTCATACCACTTGCTTTATCACCAAAATAACATCCATGATATTGAAACTTTTTAGGGTTACAATAACTATTAGAAATATAATATCTTGCATGAGAATAAACAGAAGAAGATAAATTAATATATCTAGATGCATTCTTTTCAACATCACTATCAAATGCAGAATGACCAAACAAGTTATTTCTTGTAAAAGCTAAAGAGCTTCTTCCCAAAGCAGTCTCATTCCATGATAGTGCAAGCATCATTAACGCATTAGAACCAAATTGATATTGATATTGAAAAAATGAATATGCTTGTTCATAAAATTGAGAATTAGTAAGTGTATCATCAGTACTATTTTTATCTAAATCCAAATAAGATTTAATATCGCTATCAATATGTAAAACATTTTTTATATAATCATTTACTATATCTTCATCATAATTAGATAAAGTTCTATGAGAAACATATTGATAATAATTAAAATAAGGATTATCTTTGTTTATACTTTGTTCATAATTATTATTTTTATAATCATCTAACATCATCCATAATGAATCATCATTATAAAAATAATTGCCATCATAACTATAATATTCTAAGCCTTCCTGTAAATAAGAAGGTGCAGGACCTAGATTAATTAAACTACCATAATAATCATTATTAAAATTTTGTTTGATTTGATGAAATAATTCATTATTAATAACTGTATATTTTGTAAGTCTATTAGGAATAAGTTGTAATGGATAAATTGTTACATCATCCATTTTAGCCCATCCATTAACTCCAGATATCTTAAACTTAACCCTATCCCCTTTTTGATTTGTATCTAAATAAGCACCATCAAAACCATAACATCCATTTAAATAATTACCTTTATTATCAATATCATTAATAAATTCAACATTATAATCACAAGATGGTGTTGATTTAAAAGTGACTATTGCATACTCAGCTTTATAAAACTTACCATTAGAAAAAATACTTAAATTATCATAATTATCTTTATTTTTATTAAATGAAGTTAAAGCTTCTTTATAAGTTTTAAAAGATCCTATTTCTTCATATCCATCATAAGTTAATGAATATACATGAAATAGCTCATCATTTTCAAAATCAGATATACTTAAAGCTTTAACATTTATTGTTGAAGCTAATAATATACATATAAATATAAATATTTTTCTAAACACAAAATCACCTCTTATACAGATATAAGCATTCCAAGTGGAGTAATACTAAACTTCTTATAAAAATCTTCTATTTCCATAACATGATTATTTCTACCATATACAGCATTATAATATATACATTTTCCATTACCTAAATTTTTATAAGCAACATAATGAGACCCTCTATTATGTATATATAATATAATTCCATATTTACTATTTTTAATATCTCTAATACATTGATTTTTAAATATAGGTGTAAAATAAGCATTAACATTATTTTTCCTTAAATACTTATATAAACCAAATACATCAACACCAAACATTCCTTTAAAAATCGCAATATCAGAAATAGCACTTGAAACCTCTTTAATCGTTTTTTCTTTATTCATCAACTTAAATAAGTTATAACATGCAATCCATCCACACCCAGTTTTAGATGTTTTAAATTTTCCTGAAGGTACTTCTTCTATTAATCCTTGATTAATTATATATCCCTCTCTATCAAAAGCACCATCATTTATTACATATCTATATGATTCAACTTTCCTTTGTAAGAAATTGCCTTTTTCATAATATAAACTATTTCTAAAACAGTTTTCATATATTAATAAATCTTTTCTATGTATAGACATACTAATAACCTTATAAGTTCTAATCATTTTATTATTAAATAAATTAATAATTTCCATCATTTTTTCATCACTAATATCATCTAATAATTCAAACTTAAAAAAAGCTCTTTTATTTTCAATGGAAAAATATATGTTCATTAATTTTTTACCATCATAAACAATAAATTCATCTTTATTGGGTGTCTTTACAAGTACAATCATAGAATAATAATATCACATTTAAAAAACTGTAGAAATTACTACAGTCCTTTAATACTATATCATTTTTTATATACTAATGCTTAAAGTGTCTTACTCCAGTAAAAATCATAGAAATATTATATTCATTACATTTATCAATAGAATCTTGATCTTTTATTGAACCTCCAGGTTGAATAATACAAGAAATACCATATTTATGCGCAAGCTCTACTGTATCACTCATTGGGAAAAATGCATCAGAAGCTAAAACACTTCCTAAAGCTTTTTCTTTTGCTTGATTACACGCAATTTCACAAGCTCCTACCCTATTCATTTGTCCTGCACCAACACCGATGCTTTGTCCATCTTTTACAAGTACAATTGCATTAGATTTAACATGTTTTACAATTTTCAATCCAAATAAAGCATCTTTTATTTCTTTTTCAGTTGGTTTTTTATTAGTTACAAGATTTAAATCATACTTTTTAATATCATCATTATCTTGAACTAAAACTCCTCCTGTAACAGAAACAATTTTATTTAAATCGTCATTTCCATCTATTTCAAATGTCATTAATCTAATATTCTTCTTTTTACTTAATATATCAAATGCTTCTTTACTAAATGATGGAGCCAAAATAATTTCTAAAAATATATTACTCATGTGAGTTGCACATTCAATATTAACTTCTTTATTAAAAGCAACTATTCCTCCAAAAATACTAACAGGGTCTGCTTTGTAAGCTTTAATATAAGCATCACTTATATTATCACCAATACCTACTCCACAAGGATTCATATGTTTAACTGCAACAACAGCACAATCATCTTCAAATTCTTTTAATATTTGTAATGTAGCATTAGCATCTTGAATATTATTGTAAGATAATTCTTTTCCATGAAGTTGTTTAGCACTAGTCATACTATATCTATAAGATAATCCATCACTATAAAAAGCTGCCTTTTGATGAGGGTTTTCTCCATATCTTAATTCTTGTTTTAACGTGTAATTTAATGATAAATCCTTATTATCACTTAAATAATTATAAATCATAGAATCATAAGATGAAGTAAGCTTAAATGCTTTAGAAGCTAAATATAATCTTGTTTCATAAGTAGTATTACCAAATTCTTTTATTTCATTTATTATCAAATCATAATCATTAATATCACAAACAACACTTACAAACTTATGGTTTTTAGCAGCACTTCTAAGCATACTTGGACCACCAATATCAATGTTTTCAATTGCGTCCTCAAATGTTTTTCCTTTAGTATTAATTGTTTCTTTAAATGGATATAAATTAACACAAACTAAAGAAATAGGTTTAATATTATTTTCATTCATTTGTTTAATATGATTATCATTATCTAAAACACCTAATAATCCTCCATGTACTAACGGATGAAGTGTTTTAACTCTACCATCAAGCATCTCAGGAAAACCAGTAATCTCATCAACTGATATTGTATCAACACCTGCTTCATCAAGAACTTTTTTTGTTCCGCCTGTACTAATTATTTCATATCCACATTCAACTAAATTTTTACAAAAATCAACAATCCCTGTTTTATCAGAAACACTTACAATTGCTCTTTTTTTCATTTTAAACCCTCCATTTACACCTTTAATTATAATGATTTATATAATTAATCAATAATATAAATCATTAATATTTAAAAAGCATGAATTTATCATGCATTAAGCTTGTTTTTTTATTCGCTTTTGTTTTTTAGGCATTTTTTTATTTAATGTTTTAATAACTTTTTCTTTATCTTTAAGATTGAAATCTAAATTTGCATTAAATTGATCTTCACCTTTAGTATCTTTAAGTTTAAATACTACATTAAATTTCTTTTTTTCATCAAAGTAATCATAATAAATTACATCCTTGTATGGTGTAAAATGACCATTTACATAAAACCCATCATTTCCTAAACCTTCTTTTAACATTAAATAAATAATAATAGCTATTACCATTATAAAAGTTCTTATATAATCCATTACACCATTATTAACAAATAATGTTAGTACACTAAAAATTGCTGCAAGAATAAACAATATTGTAGACGCTTTAATAAATTTTGTTTCAATTATTATATTTGGATTAACTTTAAACAATTTAAAAATCGTCCATATTGAAGCAAAAGCAAATACAGAAATATATACTATATTAAATTGTTGCATTAATAACCTAAACTTTCCTTAACTAAAACAACATGAATTCTATCTTTTGCATAGCATCTTCTTGTATATACATAAGTATTACAGATAGTGCTAGGTGTATTACAAAGAACACATTTTCCTGTTTTAGTACAAGGATTATCCTTATTTAATCTAAAATTATTTGCGACTGCAGCATGTCTTTCAACTCTTTCAATTGCAGCATCTAAATCACTAACAATTTTGTTGTAACCAACAATAACATACACCTTATCAGGTCCATAAGTAAGTGCGCTTACTCTATTACCTGTTCCATCCACATTATATAATCCACCACTTAAAAGAACCGCATTACTACTTGTAATATAAACATTACATGTTAAATGGCCTTGCATAGCTTTATGTCTATCATCTGTATTATATCTATCTATATAGTCAATATCTTCTTTCTTTTCTAACCATTTAACAATATTACATTCATCTAATGTAATTGATCCTCCAACACCTACACTGCTTCCTTTTTCAATTGCTGACTCTAAAAAAGGTATAACATCCTCCTTAGATTCTAAAATATCAACCGCAAATTGGTTGTTTAAAAGATTCTTTGAACAAATTTCAAAGTGTTTGTCGATTGTCTTCATAAATCCTTTATCCATAGTCATCCTCCTAATCCTTAACAAAATTATAACATGGAGACCTAAGCATTTTTAAAATAAAGTGTTATAATACTGACTATGAAGAATTTTGATAACATAAAAATTATTTCTTGTGATTTAGATGGTACTTTACTTGGACCTAATGGTGAACCTAGCGATTTAACTAAGGAGATTATTAATAAGCTACATGATAAAAAATATATTTTAATCGCAAATACAGGTAGACCACTGTATTCAATTCCAAATAAAGTTGTTAATTTGCCTTTTGATTATCTTGTGGGTATGAATGGTCAAATTATTTTAGATACTAAGGCAAACAAAATATATGAAAAAGCAAAATTAAATAAATCTGATTTAATCAACTTAAGTAACTTAGGTAATAAAAATATGGCTATAGGACATCTGCATTATGAAAACGTAATTTATCTTATTATGTCAAAAAGAAATTTTATTTTTGGTTATATTTTTAATCAATTAAATAAATTAAGATTTATATTTAAACAAATAGAAAGAACTAAAGTTAAATATGTAACAGATATTAAATCTTTAAAGTTAAATGATATTGCCAAGATTTGTTTTGCGTCATTTGGTAAAAATTTAATAAAATTACAAGAAGAAATAAATTTATTAGAAAATAAGCCTTACCAAACATTTTTAGTTACTGAAAATTGGCTAGAAGTTATGGCAGCTGATATTAGTAAAGGTAATGCATTAATTGAAATTGCAAAAAAAGAAAATATTGATATTAAAGATACACTAGCAATTGGTGATGGAGAAAACGATATTCCAATGTTAAAGGTTGCTGGTATTAGTGTTGCAATGGAAAATGCAATGGATAATACTAAAAAAATTGCAGATTACATAGCTCCTTCTTTTAGAGAAGATGGACTTGCAAAGTTTTTTATAAAACATTTACTATAAACATATACAAAAAGGCGTCGATTGACGCCTTTTCATTTCTAACTTAATTTTTTAAGCTCTACAATATAATCATTATCTTTATAATCAACTATAAGTGAGTTTCCTTCAATATCTGCTTCTTCAATAATCTTTTTAGCAACTTTTGTTTCTATTGTTCTTTGAATATGTCTCTTCATAGGTCTAGCACCAAATACTGGATCAAACCCTGCTTCAACAACATGATTCTTGCATTCTTTTGTAAATTCAATATTAATATCTCTTTCACTTAATCTATCCTTTAATTGATTTAAGAACTTATCCGCAATCTTAACTAATACATCCTTTGTTAGAGTATTAAATATAATTATTTCATCAATTCTATTTACAAATTCAGGTCTAAAGAATTTTTCTATTTCATCAATATAATGATTTTCTCTAGCAGTTTCATCTACTTCAAATGCATATTGAGATCCTAAGTTACTAGTCATAATAATTATAGTATTTTTAAAATCAACAGTAACACCTTTTGAATCTGTAATTCTTCCATCATCCATTATTTGTAATAAAACATTTAATACATCTGGATGAGCTTTTTCTATTTCATCAAGTAAAACTATTGAATATGGTTTTCTTCTAATTGCTTCTGTTAATTGACCACCTTCTTCATATCCAACATATCCAGGAGGAGCTCCAATTAATCTAGAAACACTAAATTTCTCCATATACTCACTCATATCAATTCTAACTATTTTAGTTTCATCACCAAATAATTGTTCCGCAAGACTCTTAGCTACTTCTGTTTTACCAACACCAGTAGGTCCTAAGAATAGAAACGATCCTACAGGTCTATTTTCATCCTTAATTTGAGCCTTACTTCTAATTATTGATTCTGTTACAAGTTTTAAAGCTTTTTCTTGACCCATAACTCTTGTAGATAATATCTTTTCTAAGTTCAATAATTTAACTCTTTCAGATTCTACTAATTTATTAACATCTATATGAGTCCATCTAGAAACTATCTTAGCTATTAATTCTTCATTTACAATTTCTTGAATCATTCTTTCTCCTTCAAGATTTTTAGCTTCATTAATCTTTTTTTCTAAGTTAGGAATTGTATCATACTGAAGTTTAGCCGCATCTTCATATCTAGCTTCATTTTGAGCTTGTTCAAAGTCAAGTTTAGCTTTTTCAAGTTGTTCTCTATACATCTTAGAATCATCAAGTATTTTCTTTTCTTTTTCCCATTTAGAAAACTTGATTTCTTTTTCTTCTTTTAATTCAGCTAGTTCTTTTCTTAAATTATCTAATCTTTCTAGAGTTTTAGAATCAGTTTCATTTTTTAATGAAACTTCTTCAATTTCTAATTGCATTATTTTTCTAGATAATTCATCTAATTCTGCAGGCATAGAATTCATTTCAACTCTAATAGAAGCGCAAGCCTCATCAATTAAATCAATAGCTTTATCAGGTAAAAATCTATCTGTAATATATCTATTAGATAAAGTGGCTGCCGCAATAATAGCTTCATCAAGAATTAATACACCATGATGAGATTCAAATCTATCTTTTAAACCTCTTAATATTGAAATTGTATCTTCAACAGTAGGTTCATCAACTAATACTCTTTGAAATCTTCTTTCTAAAGCAGCATCTTTTTCAATATGATTTCTATATTCCTTAAAAGTTGTTGCACCAATAGTCTTTAATTCTCCTCTAGCTAACATTGGTTTTAATAAGTTTGCCGCATCCATAGAACCTTCAGTTTTACCAGCACCAACTAAATTATGTAATTCATCAATAAATAAGATTATTTCTCCATCTGCTTCTTTAACTTCTCTTAAAACAGCTTTTAATCTTTCTTCAAATTCTCCTCTATATTTAGCTCCTGCAATTAAAGATCCCATATCTAATTCAATTAGTCTTTTGTCTTTTAAATTTAAAGGAACATCATTTCTCATTATTCTCCAAGCTAAACCTTCAACAATCGCAGTTTTTCCTACACCAGGTTCACCTATTAATACTGGATTGTTTTTGGTTTTACGAGATAATATTTCTATTACTCTTCTTATTTCTTCATCTCTACCAATTACAGGGTCAATTTTTCCATCTTTAACATCTTTAACCAAATCTCTACCATATTTTTCTAAAGCATCAAGTTGGTTTTCTTGTGTTTGATCAGTCATTTTAATATTACCCCTCCTATCTAATTCAGCTTCTATAACATCATTTACATCTATATTTAATTCATTTGTAACTGTTGATTTATTACTTAATAAACCTATAAGCATAGCTCCTGAACTTAAATATTCATCTTCTTGTTTATTTGCCCACTCTAAAGCCTTGTTGTATGCATCTACAACATCTCTATTTAATGCAGGCTGACCTGGAACACTAGTTTTTACAAGTCGATCTAAGTGTTTATCAACAATATTATTTAGACTATTAAGATTAACTTTTAATCTATTCCATAGTCCTTCTAAGCCATCATCTTGTAACATTACTTTATATAAATGCTCGCTAGCAACTTCACTATTTCCAAGTTGTTGGCATAATTGTATAGCTTCAAGGATGATAGCTTGTAGACGTTGTGTCATTTTTTCAAAATTCATCATCCATACCTCCAAAACTATTCAAAAGCTTTTTTCAATCTTTCAAAAGGATTTTTAGATTTTCCTTTATCTTCAATATTAGCTAACTTTTGGAATAACTCTCTTTCTTCTCTACTAAGTTTCTTACTAATATTTACTTGTACTTCTACTATTTGATCTCCAGTAGCTCCACCTCTTATATCAGGAACTCCCTTTTCTCTCATACGTAATTGAGTGTTAGGTTGAGTACCTGCAGGAATTTTTAATTCAACATCACCATAAACAGTAGGTACATCAATTGTAGTACCTAAAGTTGCTTCAACTGCAGATATAGGTACTTTTATATGTATATTTTTACCATCTCTAATAAATTTGTCGTGTCTACCAACAATTACTTCAATATATAAGTCTCCATTAGGTCCTCCATTTAATCCTCTTTCACCCTTGCCAGCAACTCTAAGTTGTTGACCGGTTGAAATACCAGCAGGAACCTTAACATCAACACTTACTCTTTCATTCTTATATCCTTTTCCATTACAAACCTTACATTTGTTTTTAATTATTTTTCCACTTCCATTACAATCCGGACAAATTCCTTGACTTTGGAAAACTCCAAATGCAGTCCTTTGTTGGCTTATTACAGTTCCAGTCCCATTACATGTAGAACATGTTTCAATATCACTTGGACTATGAGCACCACTACCTTTACAATGAGAACATTGTTCATCAACATTTAAAGTAATAGTTTCAGTTTTTCCAAAAATAGCATCCATAAAACTGATGTTCATACTCATATATCTATCTTGTCCTTTCATAGGACCAGTTCTAGTTCTGCCAGATTGGCCAAAACCGCCAAAGCCTCCAGATGATCCAAAACCTCCTGATGAAAATCCTCCACCAAAAAATGATGAAAATATATCATTTAAATCATCAAAGCCACCTTGTGAGAATCCTCCAAATCCGGCTCCATCCATTCCAGCATGACCAAATTGATCATATGTAGCCTTTTTATTTGGATCACTTAAAACTTCATAAGCTTCATTAATTTCTTTAAATTTTTCTTCAGCATCTTTTTCTTCGCTAACATCCGGATGATATTTTTTAGCTAAAGTTCTATATGCTTTTTTTATCTCTTGTTCACTGGCATTTTTACTAATGCCAAGAACATCATAATAATCTCTTTTTTCTGCCATATTACACCTCAATTTATATTATTCATGAAGGCTTTAATACCATTGCCTCCTGTTACCCTTATACGTGGTAATTCAAGTAAATCCATACCTGGTTTTATTTTTCCAAATACAGTAGTGAATGCCATTTTAACACCTGCATCACCAACAATCTTTTTTGCATTTTCATTAACATCTCCAAAAGGATAACAATAAACAAATCCTCCATCAACATAATCTAATGACATTCTAGTATCTTCTACTCCTGTTTCATAATCAACACAAAGTAATCTACCACCATGCCCTTGCGAACATCCTCCTTGATGCATTAAAAATCCATGTGATTGAAGTTCTAATCCATCTTCTCTCATCATTATGTAATCATAATTTAAGATTGGGTCTTCATGTCCTGCAATAAGGAATAATGTAGCATTCATTTTAAATTCCTTTATCACTGGATAAGCATATTTAAATACAGAAGGATCTCCATCATCAATAGTTATAACAACACTACGACTTGGAATATTTGCTTTATTTTCCATAAACAACAATACTTCTTGCATTGTTAATGTAGAATAACCATTATCTTGTAATGTTTGAAGTTGTTCTCTTAATTCATTAACTTCCACAAAGTTACCATCTTTTCTACTTTCACCTTGAGATTCATCATAAAAGAAATGATACATAAGTACCGCTAATTCATTACCCATTTCTATATCACTATTTAAATTTTCATACATACTATTTACATTATCTTTATCCATATACACAATCTCATTTTGAAATAATATTCCATATTTATCGTCCTCAATAACATATAATGGATACTCATCTTCACTATTAATAGTCATTAAAGGATTTCCTTTAACATCATATAGTGTATAAGAACTTTTAGTTTTTATATTCATATTATAAGGAACTAAATGGTTTCTTTTTTCATACCATCTTTCACTTACTTGTAAATCTTTTGTATTTACATATAAATCAGTATCTTTAATATTTAAGTAATTTAAATGAGTAATATCACTCATATCAAGATTGACATTTGCATTAACATTACCAACCTCAATAAGTTCATCATTAATAACTCTATATAAGGCTGTATCATTTAAAGTGATATTTTTTACATTAAATAAATCTTCATTTATTTCTATATCTTCTACAATTGTTTCTTCTATTACAACTTCTTCAACAACTTCTTCAACAACGGTTTTTTTGCTACATCCATATAAGCCTATTAGGCAAGAAAGTCCTAGAATTAAACCTAGGAACCTTCTTTTAATTTTTTTCTGTGAAATCTGCATCAACGACATTATCATCAGAAGCATCTTGTGTTGAACTAGCTGTATCTTGTTGTTGAGAATACATTGCTTGAGCCATTTCATTTGCGGCTTTTTCTAATTCATCCATCTTAGTTCTTAATGTATCAATATCGTTATCATCAATAGCATTTTGAAGTTCATCTCTTAATTTTTTAACTTCAGCTTTTTGATCTTCTGTAACATTAGCATTTTCTGTTTCTAATGTTTCATCTATTTGAGCAATAAATGCTTCTGCTTTATTTCTTATTTCAATTTCTTCTCTTCTCTTTTCATCTTCAGCTTTATGTTCTTCAGCATCTCTTACCATTCTTTCAATTTCTTCTTCACTTAATCCAGAAGAGTTAGAAATAGTGATTGATTGTTTCTTATTAGTACCTTTATCTAAAGCTGAAACATGAACTATACCATTAACATCAATATCAAATGTAACTTCAATTTGAGGAACACCCCTTCTTGCTGGTGCAATTCCACTTAATTGGAAATTACCTAATGTCTTGTTATCATTTGCCATTGGTCTTTCACCTTGCAATACGTGAATATCAACTGCAGGCTGATTATCAGCTGCTGTAGAGAAAATTTGTGATTTACTAGTTGGAATTGTTGTATTTCTTTGAATTAATACAGTCATAACTCCCCCTAATGTTTCAATACCTAATGATAACGGAGTAACATCTAGTAACAACACTTCCTTAACATCACCAGATAATACACCACCTTGAATCGCAGCACCCATTGCTACAACTTCATCAGGGTTAACTGATTTATTAGGTTCTTTTCCTAATTCTTTTTTAACAGCTTCTTGAACAGCTGGAATTCTTGTTGAACCTCCAACTAATAATACTTGATCAATATCAGATGCATTTAATCCAGCATCCTTTAAAGCTTGTTTAACTGGTCCAATTGTTCTATCAACTAATTTCTTAGTCATTTTATCAAATTGAGCTCTTGTTAAAGTTGCTTCAAAATGTAATGGCCCACTTGGTCCAGCGCTAATAAACGGTAAGCTTATTTGTGTTTGTAATACACCTGATAAATCTTTTTTAGCTTTTTCAGCAGCTTCTTTTAATCTTTGAGAAGCCATCCTATCAGCTTTTAAATCAATATTATGATCTTTCTTAAATTGTTCTGCAATCCAATCAACGATAATATCGTCAAAATCATCTCCACCTAGCTTATTATCTCCAGCTGTAGATAAAACTTCAAATGTTCCATCAGCTAATTCTAGGATAGAAACATCAAATGTTCCTCCTCCCAAGTCATAAACTAATACTTTTTGTTCTTTATCTGTTTTATCAATACCAAATGATAGTGCTGCTGCAGTTGGCTCATTAATAATTCTTTCTACTTCTAAACCAGCAATTGTACCAGCATCTTTAGTTGCTTGTCTTTGTGCATCACTAAAGTATGCAGGAACAGTAATAACTGCCTTAGTAACAGGTTCACCTAAATACTCTTCAGCATAAGTCTTCATATATTGAAGGATCATTGCACTAATTTCTTGAGGTGTATAATCTTTACCTTCTAAATTAATCTTTTTGTTGCTACCCATAATTCTTTTAACTGAAGTAGCTGTGTCTTTGTTTGTAATTACTTGTCGTTTTGCAGCATCACCAACAATACGTTCTCCATTTTTAAATGAAACTACTGATGGTGTAGTGTTGTTACCTTCTGGATTTGGAATAATCTTTGCATCATTTCCTTCCATTACTGCAACAGCACTATTTGTTGTACCTAAGTCTATACCAATAATTTTACTCATAATTTTTTTCCTCCTATTCGCTAACTTTTACCATAGCGGCTCTTAATATTCTATCTTTCAAAACATATCCGTTTTGAAATACTTCAATTACAATTCCAGGTTCTACATCTTCAATCTTTTCACTCATTATCGCTTGATGATAATTAGCATCAAACAATTCATTAAGTGGTTCTAATTTTTTAACACCTTCATTTTCTAAGGCTTGCATAAGTTGTTGATAGATCATTTCAACACCTTTTTTATATTCTTCATCACTTGTCTCATGTTCTAATGCTCTTTCACAATTATCTAATACAGGAAGAATTTCTAACGCAAAACTTTGTATTCTATATTTTTTATTAGTTTCAAATTCAGCATTCAGCCTTCTTTTCATATTTTCTGTATCAGCATATGCTCTTGCATATTCATTTTTAAGTGATGCTACTTCTCCTTCTAATTCACAAATTCTTAAATTTAATTCATCAACCAATTTATCTTTTTTATGTTTTGTTTTCTTTTTTGGCTTCTCTTCTTTAGTCTCAATAATTTCTTCAGTATTTTTAATCTCTTCCATTATTTCCTCCCTTGACCATATATTCTTTCTAGCATATCTGCTACATATTCTAAAACGGCAACTATTTTACTATAATCCATTCTACTTGGTCCTACAACCATTAATTGACCTTCTTCTAACTCATTAACTCTAAACGAACTTTTAACTATAGCCACATCATCAATCCATTGAAGCTTTGATCCTGTAGCTGTAGTTATACTATTTGTATTTTCATTAGACTCAAGCCTTCTCCAAACAGTATTATTATCTAACATTGTCA
>FZPS01000220.1_pt189 | contig 48758 bp, 60 predicted proteins | sample 1817821 | NCBI WGS metagenome assembly FZPS01 (sample SAMEA104158645, study PRJEB21678) | metagenome | place: Germany | collected 2015-04-21 | reverse complement strand
CTTCCGTAACCCGCACGTTTGGTTCGTATTGTTCAGTTTTCAAAGGTCTTTGTCTCATCAGAGACAACTTCTATATTCTATCAAATTTGAAACTCGTTGTCAATACCTTTTTTAAGTTTTTTTCAACTTTGTTTCAAATTTGTTACCGTCGCTCTCTCGAACAACAGCTATATTAGTTTAGCATTTCTATCACGCTTTGTCAAGAACTTTTTTTAAGTTTTTTTAAAAGCCTTCTGAAATGTTTACTGCCTCAAACAACAGCTTATTTAGTATACTAAACTTCATTTCCTCTGTCAACAGGTTTTTTAGCTTTTTTTGATATTTTTTGTAACAATGTCATAAAAACTGTCATATAAACTGAGTTTATGAGCTTCACCATTATAACTAAGCCGTTTTCATATTTTTTTCTGATAATAACAGCTTAGTTAGTCGACAATTTTTTTCAAAATAAAGAAATCGATGCTCGTTAGAATTTCCTTCCCAGTTAAAAAGATGACACTTCGATTATTCTCCATAAAATACCCAATAAGGTCTCTACAGGCTTCTCGCTTGGATTTTTACTCCCCCAACAGCGAAATTCATCCAAACCGCCCTCAGAGCGTCTCAGGAGCTTTTTAAGCGCTATTTGATACATCCTTGATAAAAATCTACCTTTCCCGTATAAAGAGGGCATTTTTAGGTATAAACTCGCTATTATAAAGTCTATGCAAATGATTCTTATTTCGATTGCATTAAATTATTGCTGAGTAGTATATGGTATTGGGTTCTATTATCCATAAATTGAAGGTAGTTGCAGTTTTTAAATAGAAAAACGCCTGCTTACGAAGTGTTTCTAATCTAGAGACATTTCGTAAACAAGCGTTACTTTATCTATCACCAATATGATGAGTGTTCCCGCTAGGAAAAAATCCTAGCGGTAGACCAGAGCTAGACTAAGAACCAAAGGTTCCATCATCATAACACTCAACAAAATTGATAAAAATTAAACTAATTCAATGATTGCCATTGGAGCAGCATCACCACGGCGAGGTTCAGTTTTAAGAATACGAGTGTATCCACCGTTGCGTTCTGCATAGCGAGGTGCGATTTCATCGAAAAGTTTTTGAAGAGCTGTTTGTGAAGAGTATTTTTCAGTAGCTTCATCAAAGTTTTCAGATGCAATTTCATTACGTACGAAAGCAGCAGCTTGACGACGTGCATGAAGGTCACCACGTTTACCTAAAGTAATCATTTTTTCAACTGTTTTACGGATTTCTTTAGCACGAGCTTCAGTTGTTACAATAGATTCGTTAATCAATAGATCTGTTGTCAAATCACGAAGCATTGCTTTACGTTGTGAGCTAGTGCGTCCTAGTTTACGGTAAGCCATTTTATCCTCCTATATTATTTATCGTTTTTGAGTCCGAGTCCAAGATCAGCAAGTTTAACTTTGACTTCTTCAAGGCTCTTACGACCAAGGTTACGGACTTTCATCATTTCAGGCTCAGTTTTTTCTGTCAAATCGAATACAGTGTTAATGCCTGCACGTTTAAGACAGTTATATGAGCGGACTGACAAATCAAGTTCTTCGATAGTACGGTCAAGCACTTTTTCATCGTTAACTTTTTCTGCTTCTTTCATTACATCAGTGTTTTTAGCAACTTCTGTAAGATCAGTAAATAGATTCAAGTGTTCGATCAAAACGCGTGCTGATAGACCTAAAGCATCTTCAGGAATGATTGTGCCATTTGTCATGATTTCGATTGTTAATTTATCAAAGCCGTCATTGCTACCTACACGAGCAGGTTCAACTTGATAATTAACTTTTTTCACTGGTGTGTAGATAGAGTCTACAGCCAATGTTCCCACTGGAGCATCTTCTTTTTTATTACCTTCGGCTGGAACGTAACCACGTTTTTTAGCAACAGTCATTGTTGCTTTCAAACTGTGTCCTTCAGCGATTGTAAAGAGATAGTGGTCTGGGTTGACGATTTCAACATCACTATCAGTTAAAATATCCCCGGCAGTAACTTCTGCTGGACCTTCAACGTCAAGTTCGATAATTTTTTCATCATCAACATAAGATTTTACTGCAAGTCCTTTAATATTAAGGATGATTTGCATAACATCTTCGCGTACACCTGGAATAGTGTCAAATTCGTGGAGTACTCCATCAATTTTAATTGATGTTACTGCCGCACCTGGGAGTGAAGACAAGAGTACACGACGAAGAGAATTACCTAGAGTTGTACCGTATCCACGTTCAAGTGGTTCGATAACAAATCTGCCGTAATCTTTATTTTCATCAATTTTTGTTATTATTGGTTTTTCAAACTCAATCATTTATTATACTCCCTCGAAACGAATCTTGTGTACTATTAACAATTATGATTACACACGACGACGTTTTGGAGGACGAGCACCATTGTGTGGCACAGGAGTAACGTCACGGATTGAAGTCACTTCAAGACCAGCAGCAGCAAGAGCACGAATAGCAGACTCACGACCTGAACCAGGACCTTTTACAGTAACTTCAACAGTTTTAAGACCATGTTCTTGTGCAGATTTAGCAGCAGCTTCAGCAGCCATTTGTGCAGCGAATGGAGTAGATTTACGAGAACCTTTAAATCCAAGAGCACCAGCTGATGACCAAGCAATTGCATTACCATGCACATCTGTAATCATAACAATAGTGTTATTGAATGTAGCGTGAATATGAGCAACACCAGATTCGATGTTCTTTTTCACACGACGTTTACGTGTTGGTTTAGCCAATTTTTTTACCTCCTATTTTATTTTTTCTTACCTGCAATCGCAACAGCTTTACCTTTACGAGTGCGAGCGTTATTTTTAGTGTTTTGACCACGGACAGGAAGTCCACGACGGTGACGGATACCACGGTATGAACCAATTTCCATCAAGCGTTTGATGTTCATGTTCACTTCACGACGAAGGTCACCTTCAACTTTAATTGCATCAACTTCACGACGGATAGCATCTTCTTGGTCTGATGTTAAATCTTTAACACGGATGTCTTCAGAAATACCAGCAGCTGCTAAGATTTTCTTAGAAGTTGCAAGACCGATACCATATACATAAGTAAGTGAAATTACTACACGTTTTTCATTTGGAATATCAACTCCAGCAATACGAGCCATTTTTTCTCCTTTCTATATTATCCTTGACGTTGTTTGTGTTTTGGATTTGATGGACAAATTACCATAACACGACCGTTACGACGAATAACTTTACAGTATTCGCAAATTGGTTTGACTGATGGTCTTACCTTCATTTTTTAATCCCTCCAATTATTTCGATTATTTAAAGCGGTATGTGATACGTCCACGTGTTAAATCGTAAGGACTCATTTCAACAGTAACACGGTCACCTACCAAAATACGAATGTAGTTTTTACGGATTTTTCCTGATACAGTTGCCAAGATTTGGTGTCCATTTTCTAATTCAACAGTAAACATAGCGTTAGGCATCGTCTCAACAACTTTACCTTCAATTTCAATCACATCTTCTTTTGCCACGCAAAAGTACCCCCTAAATTTCGATTTGATGTCCTCTGAGCACAGAGGTAACAATTATAAGCCAGACTAGCCTATTATATCACGACTCTTCTACTTGTGCAAGTAGAAACTCTTAAATTATTTTAATGATGAGATTGCTTTTTCAATGTCAGCAAATACATCATCGATGTCTTGGTTACCTTGGATATCGAAAACAATACCAGCTTTACGATAGTGTTCGATGATTGGTGCACCTTGAGCGATGTTAACATCAAGACGACGTTTTACAGTTTCTGGTTTGTCATCTTCACGTTGGTAGAAGTCATGTCCACCACATGCATCACAAGTTCCTTCAACTTTTGTTGGGTTGAATACTTTGTGGTATGTAGCTCCACAAGAACGACAAATGAAACGTCCAGATAGGCGTTCAATCAAGCTGTCTGGGTTAACATCAATGTTAATAACACCATCCAATTTAAGATCCAAATTTTTAAGTGTTTCATCCAAAGCATGTGCTTGTTCAATAGTACGTGGGTAACCATCAAGCAAGAAACCTTTTTCAGCGATATCAGCTTGTGCCAAACGTTCTTTAACAATACCGTTAGTAACTTCATCTGGTACAAGTTCACCTTTGTCGATGAATGATTTAGCAAGAACACCCATTTCAGTTTTGTTTGCCATTGCAGCACGGAACATATCTCCGGTAGAAATGTGTGCAACGCCGAATTCTTCAACGATTTTTGCTGCTTGAGTCCCTTTACCAGCCCCTGGTAAACCCATGATTAAAAGATTCATGATACTCTCCTTATTTTATTTTTAAATAAATTTAACACCGAAGTGCTAAACTTATTCAAAAACAAAATAGAAAGGTTGACTAGGTCAACCTATATTCTATTCTGCTGTGTTCATGAAACCAACATACTGTCTCTTCAAGAGATAACCTTCAAGTTGTTTCATTCCTTCAATACCTGTTGAAATCAAGATAAGAAGACTTGTTCCTCCAAGAGCAATACTGCTAGATAAGTTCATTGCTTGTTGTGCAATAATTGGTGTTAATGAAATAAACGCCAAGAAAATTGAACCTACAGTAGCTAATTTCTTCAACAATGAAGAAAGATATTCTTCTGTTTCGCGTCCAGGTCGAACACTAGGAATATATGACGCACCTTTTTGCAAGTTTTCTGCTGTTTTTTCAGGATTAACTTGAACAAAAGTATAGAAGAATGAGAATAAAATAATTAGTACTGCGTAAATTACCATTCCGATCGGTGTTTGGTAATTCAAATATGATTCTAGAGTTGTAAGCCAAGGAATATCATGTCCATTTGAAATCAACGGAATAATCGTACTTGGAATCGTTGTAATCGAGCTGGCAAAGATAACGGGAATGACGCCAGCCGGATTAATTTTTAAAGGAAGATAAGAACTTGTTGGTGCACCTTGAACAAGTTTTGTATATTGGATTGGAATTTTGTATTCTGCTTGTTGGACAAAGGTTGTAAAGAACACAATTGCCAATACTGCTACGATTAACAAAGCTACAAAGATGTATGAAGATATTAAATCACTTGAACGAACGTTAACAAAGAAATCTTCGTAGATTGTTGAAATAGCATTTGGAATTGATGAAATGATACCCGCAAAGATAATCATTGAAACACCATTTCCGAAACCTTTGTCGGTGATTTGTTCACCAAGCCATGTCACAATCATACTACCTGTAGTGAGCAAGGCACCAATCAGGATATAAGTTTTCACATTTGGTGTAGAAACCAATGAGATACTTGATAAAGTATTAAATCCTGCTGTAATCCCAATCGATTGAATGAAGGCTAAGACAAGCGAAATGTAGCGAGTCGCTTGATTTAACTTACGACGACCAACTTCACCTTGTTTACTCCACTCAACAAACTTAGGCAAAATATCCATTTGTAACAGTTGAACAATGATAGATGCTGTGATATACGGGCTAACACCCATTGAGAATACAGAGAAGTTGCTCATAGCATTACCAGAGACAAGGTTCAACATGTTTAGAAAGGGAAGTTCACCTAATTGATCGAGACTCTTAGCGTTGATACCTGGCACAGTAATATGTGTTCCAACGCGGAAAACAAAGATGATAAAAAGTGTAAAGAAAATTTTATTTCTAACATTTTTTACCTTAAGTGCATCTTTAAGTAATTTAAAGAACATACCGAGTCCTCCTTAATTAGATGACTTCGATTGAACCACCTTTTGCAGTGATAGCTGCTTCAGCAGATTTTGAGAATTTAGCTGCTTTAACAGTCAATTTTTTAGTCAATTCGCCGTTACCAAGAACTTTAACGCCTGATTTTTCAGCACGAATGATTCCAGCTTCTTTAAGAACAACTGGAGTTACTTCTGTACCATCTTCGAAAACGTTAAGTTGGTCAAGGTTTACAAGAGCGTATTCTTTAGCGTTAACGTTCAAGAAACCACGTTTTGGCATACGACGGAACAATGGAGTTTGTCCACCTTCAAAACCAAGACGTACTTTACCACCGCTACGAGCTTTTTGACCTTTTTGACCGCGTCCTGCAGTTTTACCGTTACCAGATGATGTACCACGACCTACACGGTTACGTACTTTACGAGAACCTTCAGCAGGTTTAAGTTCATGAAGTTTCATTATTAATTTCTCCTTTTTTGTAAAATGCTAGCGCCTCTATGAGGGGAAAGGACTCCCCATAGAAACTCGCCTATACTAATATCTAGTTTAAGTCGCAAGAGTACCCCTTGCGACTTAAACCTAAAATTTATTTAATGTTAATTATTTAACATCTTCAACAGTTACCAAATGTGAAACTGAAGTAACCATTCCACGGATAGCTGGAGTGTCTTCTTTGACAACTGAGCTATGTAATTTACCAAGTCCAAGAGCAGCAACTGTTTTACGTTGTGCAGGAATGCGTCCGATTGGAGACTTAGTCAAAGTAATTTTAATTTGAGCCATTATTATCCCCTTTCTTATGCTAAATCAGAAACTGAAACACCGCGAAGAGCAGCAACGTCTTCTGCACGTTTAAGTTGTTTCAAACCTTCAACAGTTGCGCGAACAATGTTGATTGGAGTGTTTGAACCAAGTGATTTAGATGTAACATCTGCAACACCGGCCAATTCGATGACGGCACGAACAGCACCACCAGCAGCAACCCCAGCACCTTCTACAGCAGGTTTCAACAATACTTTAGCTCCACCAAATTCTGAACGAACTTCGTGAGGAATTGTTGTACCAACCATAGGTACTTCGATCAAGTTTTTCTTAGCGTCTTCAACAGCTTTACGAATAGCTTCTGGTACTTCTTGAGCTTTACCAGTACCGAAACCAACACGACCATTACGGTCACCAACAACTACAAGAGCTGCAAAACGAAGACGACGTCCACCTTTAACAACTTTTGTAACACGGTTGATCGCAACAACGCGTTCTTCAAGTTCAACTGCATTATCTTTAAATGCCATTATTTAGTGTCCTCCCTATTAGAATTTCAATCCGTTTTCACGAGCTGAGTCAGCCAAAGCTTTAACACGTCCGTGATAGAGATATCCACCGCGGTCAAACACCACTTCAGAAATACCTTTAGCTACTGCGCGTTCAGCAACAAGTTTACCGACAACAACGGCTTGTTCTGTTTTAGTTCCTTTAGAAACTTCTTTATCAAGAGTTGATGCACTTGCGAGCGTTACACCCGCTACGTCATCAATAACTTGAGCGTAGATGCCTGTATTAGAACGGAAAACGTTCAAACGTGGGCGATCAGCAGTTCCAGAGAGTTTACCGCGAACGCGACGGTGGCGTTTTTGGCGGATTTTGTTTTTATCTGGTTTCGAAATCACAATTTTCACCTCTTAATTAATTGATTAATGTCAAAACGACATTGTTTTTATAAATGTTAGCATATGAGTTCTGCGAGAAAAAATCTCGCAAGACATCCCATAAACTATTATTTACCAGTTTTACCTTCTTTACGACGTACGTATTCACCAACGTAACGGATACCTTTACCTTTGTAAGGTTCTGGAGCACGAAGGCTACGGATGTAAGCTGCTGTTTGACCAACAACTTCTTTGTTGATACCGTTAACGACGATAGAAGTTGCAGATGGAACTTCAAATGAAACACCTTCTGGAGCTTCTACTTCGTCTTGGTGAGATTTACCTACAGAAAGTACAAGTTTTGAACCTTGAAGTTGAGCACGGTAACCAACCCCGCGCATTTCAAGTTCTTTTTTGAAACCTTCAGAAACACCAACAACCATGTTGTTCAAGTTAGCACGAGCTGTACCGTGGATTGTTTTCATTTCTTTTGAGTCGTTTGGACGGTGAAGTGAAACTTCAGTGCCTTCAACTTTGATTTCAATGTTTTTGTTAAACTCACGAGTGAGTTCGCCTTTAGGTCCTTTGACAGTTACTACGTTATCATTGTTAGTAACTTCTACACCAGCAGGCAAGTTGATAACTTTATTACCAATACGTGACATAGTTTTTATTTTCTCCTGTTAGATTGTCAAGCCGCATATGCGACGAGTTTTCACGGGGCGACTATTATACAGAATACCTGTATCTATAGTCCATTATTTTTAGTAAGAAACTTTTTCAATAAAAATTGAAAGGAAGTTTTATCTTACCAAACGTAAGCAATAACTTCTCCACCAACGTTCTTTTGGCGAGCTTCTTTGTCAGTCAAAAGACCTTCTGATGTAGAAATGATTGCAATTCCAAGTCCGTTAAGAACTTTAGGAACATCTTCACGTTTTGCGTAAACACGAAGACCTGGTTTAGAGATACGTTTCAAGTTAGTGATAACACGTTCACCGTTTTGTCCGTATTTAAGGAATACACGGATAATACCTTGTTTGTCATCTTCGATAACTTCAACGTTTTTCACGAAACCTTCGCGTTTAAGAATTTCAGCAATTCCTTTTTTGATATTTGATGCAGGTACTTCAAGCACTTCGTGTTTTGCTTGGTTAGCATTACGAATGCGTGTCAAAAAGTCTGCAATTGGGTCAGTCATAACCATTATATATTTCTCCTCTTACTAGTAGTTTGAATATTTCACTTGCTAGTTAATGTCGCCCGATTGGGCTGGTTGTACGCTTCTCATACGAAAAGCTAATTTGAACTCGCCCTATGAAGTGTGCAAAATAGATAAATCGACTCGTTTGCAAGCAAACATCTTCAACTTCCTAATTTTGCTTTGTTCACCACGGGTTTAGTATCATAATTTTACCAAGACGCTTTAGTAACGCCTGGGATTTGTCCTTTGTAAGCTAACTCACGGAAGCAAACACGGCAAAGTTTGAATTTGCGGTAAACTGAGTGTGGACGGCCACAACGTTCGCAACGAGTGTAAGCTTGCGTAGAGAATTTCGCAGGGCGATGATTCTTAGCAATCATAGATTTTTTAGCCAATTGATTTACCTCCTAAATTATTTTGCAAAAGGCATTCCAAGGCCTTTAAGCAATTCACGACCTTCTTCGTCAGTGTTAGCAGTAGTTACGATAACGATATCGAGACCACGTACTTTATCAACGTCATCAAAGTTGATTTCTGGGAAGATCAATTGTTCTTTCACACCAAGTGTGTAGTTACCACGTCCGTCAAATGATTTTGTTGGAACACCATGGAAGTCACGAACACGTGGAAGTGAAACTGTTACCAATTTATCTAAGAATTCGTACATACGTTCACCACGAAGGGTAACTTTTGCACCGATCGCTACACCTTCACGAAGACGGAAGCCAGCGATTGATTTCTTAGCTTTAGTAATCAATGGTTTTTGACCTGAAATAAGTGCCAATTCAGCAGCAGCTTTTTCAAGGTTTTTAGCGTTATTTACAGCATCACCAACACCCATGTTAAGAACGATTTTCTCAACTTTTGGGACAGCCATAACTGAAGAATAGTTGAATTTTTCAGTCAAAGCAGAAACAACTTCGTTAGTGTATTTTTCTTTTAAGCGATTTGCCATTATATACTTTCTCCTTTCCTTCGTGATTAATCAAGCACTTCGCCTGATTTTTTGTTGTAACGAACTTTTTTGCCGTCTACAACTTTGTAACCAACACGTCCTGCAACACCATTTTTGTCAAGAACTTGAACGTTAGACACATGGATTGGTGCTTCTTTTTCCACGATAGCACCTTGAGGGTTTACGTTGTTTGGTTTTTGATGTTTTTTAACAATAGCAACACCTTCAACGACAACTTTGTTGACTTTAGGAAGGGCTTTAAGAACTACAGCTTCAACGCCTTTGTCCTTACCAGCAATAACGCGAACTTTATCGCCTTTTTTTACAAACATTTGGTTTTTCTCCTATTATTTCTTACGCCCTAATGGGCACCCTGCAAAAAGCAGGGGACTTAGTTTGTGTTCTTATTAAAGTACTTCTGGTGCAAGTGATACGATCTTCATGAAGCCACCTTCACGCAATTCACGTGCAACAGGGCCGAAGATACGAGTTCCGCGAGGAGTTTTATCGTCACGGATGATTACTGCAGCGTTGTCGTCAAATTTGATGTATGAACCGTCTGGACGGCGAGCACCTGTTTTAGTACGAACTACAACAGCTTTTACGACATCACCTTTTTTAACAGCTCCACCAGGAGTAGCTTGTTTTACAGAAGCAACGATTACGTCACCGATGTTAGCGAATTTACGTCCTGAACCACCAAGAACTTTGATAGTCAAGATTTCACAAGCACCGCTATTATCAGCAACTTTCAAGCGAGTTTCTTGTTGAATCATTTCAATTTTCTCCTTTTAGTTTGATTAGATAATAACAGCTTTTTCCACAACTTCTACAAGACGGAAACGTTTTGTAGCTGAAAGTGGACGAGTTTCCATGATACGAACGATATCGCCTTCTTTAGCAACGTTGTTTTCATCATGTGCTTTGTATTTTTTAGAATAGTTGATACGCTTACCATAGACTGGGTGGTTACGTTTAGTTTCAACTACAACAGTGATTGTTTTATCCATTTTGTCAGATACTACGCGTCCAACAAGGGTTTTACGTTGATTACGTTCCATTATTAGAATTTCTCCTTTCCCAATCTATTATTTCTTTTCAGATTGCACTGTTTTAACACGTGCAATTTGTTTTTTAACTTCGTTCAAACGAGCAGTTTGATCAAGTTGACCTGCTGCAGCTTGGAAACGAAGATCGAAAAGTTCTTTCTTAAGTTCGTTTTCTTTCTTAGCAAGTTCTTCTTGAGAAAGACCACGAAGCTCTTTAACAAAATCTTTAATTTCTTGAAGTTTCATGATTTCTCCTTATTCTGCTTCACGTTTCACGAATTTAGTCTTAACTGGCAATTTGTGGCTAGCAAGACGAAGAGCTTCACGTGCAACTTCTTCAGGTACACCAGCAATTTCGAACATAACTTTACCACGTTTAACTGGTGCTACCCAACCTTCAGGTGCCCCTTTACCAGAACCCATACGTACACCGATAGCTTTAGCAGTGTATGATTTGTGTGGGAAGATTTTAATCCAAACTTTACCACCACGTTTCATGTAACGAGTCATAGCGATACGGGCAGCTTCGATTTGGCGGTTTGTGATCCAGTGGCTAGTAGTAGCTTGAAGACCGTATTCACCGAATGCGACTTCTTTACCACCTTTAGCTTCACCGCGCATTTTTCCACGGAATTCGCGACGGTGTTTAACACGTTTAGGTACTAACATTTGTTATTTGCCTCCTTTAGTGTTTTTACGAGCTGGAAGAACTTCACCACGGTAGATCCAAACTTTAACACCTAGTTTACCGTAAGTAGTGTCAGCTTCTTCCCAAGCGTAGTCGATATCTGCACGAAGTGTGTGAAGTGGAACAGTTCCTTCTGAGTAACCTTCAGCACGAGCGATATCAGCACCGTTCAAACGACCAGATACTTGAGTTTTAATCCCTTTAGCACCTGCACGCATTGTACGTTGGATAGCTTGTTTTTGAGCACGACGGAAAGCAACACGTTGTTCAAGTTGACGTGCAATGTTTTCACCAACAAGGTGAGCGTCCAAATCAGGTTGTTTGATTTCAACGATGTTGATGTGAACTTGTTTTCCTGTCAATTTGTTAAGTTTAACGCGAAGAGCGTCAACGTTAGCTCCACCTTTACCGATAACCATACCTGGTTTAGCAGTGTGAAGTGAAACAATTACTTTGTTTACAGCACGTTCAATTTCAATACGTGAAACTGAAGCGTCTGCCAATTCTGTTTGGATGAATTTGCGGATTGCAAGATCTTCATGAAGGTAATCCGCGTATTCTTTTTCAGCATACCATTTCGCATCCCAATCACGGATGATTCCGACACGCATACCAATTGGATGTACTTTTTGACCCACGATTTTACCTCCTTATTTTTCTGACACAACTACTGTTACGTGAGTTGTGCGTTTGTTGATTGGTGAAGCTGAACCTTTAGCACGTGGACGGAAACGTTTCATTGTTGGTCCTTCGTTTGCGAAAGTTTCAGATACTACCAAGTTAGCTTTTTCCAAACCAAAGTTGTTTTCTGCGTTAGCGATAGCAGAGTTAAGAACTTTTTCAACTACACGAGCTGCTTTGTTTGGAGTGAATTTCAAGATTGCGATTGCGTCAGCAACGTTCTTACCACGGATAAGATCAAGTACAAGACGTGTTTTACGAGGTGAAACACGGACTGTACGAGCCATTGCTTTAGCTGAAGTAATTTCTGCCATTGTGTCCTCCTCTTATTAACGTGTTTTCTTATCGTCAGCAGCGTGACCTTTGTAAGTACGAGTTGGTGCGAATTCACCAAGTTTGTGACCTACCATGTCTTCTTGAATGTAAACTGGTACGTGTTTACGTCCATCATAAACTGCGATTGTATATCCGATGAAACTTGGGAAAATCGTTGAACGACGTGACCAAGTTTTAATTACTTTTTTCTTTTCGTCGTTTGCTTGAGCTTCAACTTTTTTCATCAAATGCTCATCGACGAAAGGTCCTTTTTTAAGACTACGTCCCATTTTGTAGTTTTCTCCTTTAAATTATAGTACCACAGCGGCCTGTGTGCATAAATGCACACTACCGAGCTGGCGGATGATTAATAAGCTAAGCGACTAATAAATTATTTGTCGTTACGACGACGAATAATAAGTTTGTCTGATTGAGCTTTTTTGTTACGAGTTTTAAGACCAAGCGCAGGTTTACCCCAAGGAGTAGATGGCGCTTTACGTCCAACTGGTGCTTTACCTTCACCACCACCGTGTGGGTGATCATTAGGGTTCATTACAGAACCACGAACTGTAGGACGGACACCCATCCAACGGCTGCGACCAGCTTTACCAAGGTTAACAAGGACTTGTTGTTCGTTACCAACTGTACCGATTGTAGCACGGCAAGTTCCAAGAATCATACGAACTTCGCCTGATTGAAGACGAACAAGAACGTATTTACCTTCTTGACCAAGAACTTGTGCAGATGCACCAGCAGCACGGATCAATTCAGCACCTTTACCTGGTTGAAGTTCGATGTTGTGAATAACTGTACCAACAGGGATGTTAGCAAGTGGAAGTGCGTTACCAACTTTGATATCTGCATCTGGACCTGAAACGATACGTTGACCAACTTCAAGACCTTTAGGTGCAAGGATGTAAGCTTTCACACCATCAGTGTAGTGTACAAGAGCGATGTTTGCTGTACGGTTTGGATCGTACTCGATAGTTTTAACAACTGCTTCAACGCCATCTTTGTTACGTTTGAAGTCGATCAAACGGTAGTGACGTTTGTGACCGCCACCTTGGTGACGAACAGTGATGCGACCGTTGTTGTTACGACCAGCTTTGTTTTTAAGTGAAACAAGCAATGATTTCTCAGGAGTGCTTGTAGTGATTTCAGCAAAATCCAAAGAAGTCATATTACGACGACCATTTGTCGTTGGTTTATAAGCTTTAATACCCACGTTATTTCCTCCTTAGATTATTCAGCTTCAGCTGCAAACAACTCGATTGCTTTAGAATCAGCTGTAAGAGTGATGATAGCTTTTTTAGTTTTTGAAGTGAAACCAGTGTAACGACCAACACGTTTAGCTTTTGGTTTAACTGTTACAGTGTTCACGTTTGCAACTTTAACTCCATCAAAAGCAGCTTCAACAGCTTGTTTGATCAAAAGTTTGTGCGCACGAGAGTCAACTTCAAATGTATATTTACCTGCTTCGAGGTCGTACATTGATTTTTCAGTGATAACTGGTTTTTTGATTACGTCGTACAAATTCATTATGCAAGAACCTCCTCGATTGTAGAGATTGCTTCTTTAGTAACAAGAAGTTTGTCGCTGTTTACGATATCAAGAACACTTGCAGTTGTTGCAGTTGCAACTTTAACGTTTGGAAGGTTACGTGCAGAAAGTGCTGCAAATTCATTACCTTCTTCAAGGATTACAAGTACTTTTGAGTCAACGTTAAGAGCTGAAAGTACGTTTGCGAATTCAGCAGTTTTTGGAGCTGCAAATGAAAGGCTTTCTACAGCTACAAATTTTTCTTCAGCAACTTTAGCTGAGTAAACTGATTTCAATGCAAGGCGACGAACTTTTTGTGGAAGTTTGTATCCGTATGAACGTGGAGTTGGTCCGAAGACTACACCACCACCACGCCATTGTGGTGAGCGGATAGAACCTTGACGAGCGCGTCCAGTTCCTTTTTGACGCCATGGTTTACGACCACCACCAGATACTGCTGAGCGGTTTTTAACTGCGTGAGTACCTTGGCGAAGGCTAGCGCGTTGGCTGATAACAACATCAAACACTACTGATTCGTTTGGTTCGATACCGAAGATAGCGTCGTTCAATTCAACTGAGCTAACTTCTTTACCAGTTTGGTCAAATAGTTTTACGTTTGCCATTTTAACTGTTTTCTCCTTTCTTATTATTTAGCAGCCTTAACTGCTGATTTGATAGTGATAAGAGATTTCTTAGCACCTGGTACGTTACCTTTGATAAGGATAACGTTTTTCTCTGGGATAACTTGGACAACTTCAAGGTTTTGGATTGTCACACGGTTACCACCCATACGTCCTGCCAAGTGTTTGTTTTTGAAAACACGGTTAGGCGCAACAGGTCCCATAGAACCTGGACGACGGTGATAACGAGAACCGTGAGCCATTGGTCCACGAGCTTGACCATGGCGTTTGATAACACCTTGGAAACCTTTACCCTTAGATGTACCAGTTACATCAACAACATCTCCAGCTTCGAATGTATCAACTGTGATTTCTTGACCAACTTCCAAGCCTTCAATGTTTTTGAATTCACGAATGAAGCGCTTAGGAGCTGTGTTAGCTTTTGCTACATGGCCTTTGGCAGGTTTGTTGCTCAATACTTCACGTTTGTCGTCAAAACCAACTTGAACAGCTTCATAACCGTCTGTTTCAACAGTTTTCACTTGAAGCACAACGTTTGGAGTTGCTTCGATGACAGTAACAGGGATGAATTCACCAGATTCAGTGAAGATTTGAGTCATTCCCACTTTTTTCCCTAAGATTCCTTTTGTCATGAGAAAATACTTCCTTTACTTTATTTATTTAAAAAGTTTTTAATGAGCGTTTTTTATGCTCAAAAAAGTTTTTAACGAGCGTTTTTTGTGCTCAAGAATCAAATCCTTATTAAAGTTTGATTTCTACGTTAACACCACTTGGAAGATCCAATTTCATCAAAGCGTCAACTGTTTTTTGAGTTGGGTTGATGATATCGATCAAGCGTTTGTGAGTACGCATTTCAAATTGTTCGCGAGAATCTTTGTATTTGTGAGTCGCACGAATAATTGTGTACAAGCTACGTTCAGTTGGAAGTGGAACTGGTCCAGCTACTGAAGCACCTGTACGTGTTGCAGTTTCAACAATTTTTTCTGCCGCTGTGTCAAGTGTACGATGTTCGTATGCTTTCAAACGGATACGGATTTTTTTGTTTGCCATCTTTTTCTCCTTTTCGTCTATTTAAGATAATAGGCTAGCTCCTCAAGAAAACCAACACGTCTTTGCGTGGCAATGCAACCGAGCGTGTCGCAACCTCTTGTATCATAGCTAAAGTCACTGTATTAACAGCACCAGTATATAATATCAGATTTAACAGTGGTTTGCAAGGATTTTGCTCCCTTTTTTTCGATTTTTTAGAAGAAAATGTTTTCAGCTTTTTCTATTATTTTTTACAATGAAAAAACCAGACTTTCATCTGGCTAAAAATCCTGTTATTTAATAGTAGATTCTTGAAAAGAATTCATATATTTCTTGTAAAGAATATATAGAAAAATCCAACGGAAAATATTATCTGCCACGGTCGCTAACCACACTCCAGTTAGACCTAAGCGCAGACTTACACCAAGTACGTAACCCGAAATAATTCGAATAACCCACATTCCAAATGTCGTTGCATAAAACGGGAGTTTTGCATTTCCTAACCCTTGCCAAGCTGCCGTAAATATCAAGGTTCCCGCTGTTGCTGGCCCACCAACGAACGAATAAAACAAAACAACAAGGCTAGCATCTAGAGCGGCTTGATTAGAGGTAAACAAGTGCGTTAAGTAACCTCCAGAAAAGTAAATCGTAGCTCCAACAAGAAGCATAAGAGCAACAGAAATTAGATAGGATTCCTTAATCAATTGCTTGATTTCTTGGATATTCTTCTGCCCGAGGCTATGCGCCACAAGGATTACTGTAGCCGTAGCCACCCCCATCCCTGGCATGTAATTAAATTGTGTCAACGTTTCTCCAATAGCGTTACCAGCTACCACTTCCGTTCCAAACTTAACGATAATTGCCACAATAACCACATCACCTGCGCGCATCATTAAGCGCTCACCAGCAGCTGGCAAAGCAATTTTAATTAAATCACTATCCAGTGTCCACCGGATGTTTTTGATAATCTTTTTAATCGGTAACTGACTGGCTAGCAACAGCGTTCCAACCAAACGTGCCAGAACTGTTGAACAAGCCACACCAACAATCCCCCAATGCAGAATAAATACCGCTACAGCTGACAAACCTGCATTTAAGACATTGGTCAGCAAACTGATATACATTGGTAGTTGTGGTTTTCCCAAAGCCCGTAAAAAAGCACTCAAGGTCGTCATCAGCCCTAAACTAACAATCAAACCACCGACAATCGAAAGATAAAGACCGCCAGCTTGCGTGACTGCCGCATCTGTCCCAAGCCAAGTTAGAATCGTTTTCCCAAAGCCAAGAGAAACTAGACCAAGAACTAAACTCAATCCAAGAGTAATCAATAAAGACTCAGATTGATAGTGAAGTGATTTTTGAGCGTTCTTTTCCCCAAGACTTTTGGCAACTAGACTTGAGACCGCCGCACCAAGAGCAATGAAAATCGCTTGATAAATGGTAATAATATTATTAGCTACAGAGACCCCAGAGACAGCAATTAAACCAACTTGTGCAACAAGATAGTTATCTACTACCCCCATAAGCATCTGCAAAAGATTTTCCATCATGGCCGGAAAAGCCAATCGAATAATTTTCTTTGTTTGTTTCATGATTCTATCGTAACAAAAAGAAAAGCCGAGAACCAGCCTCAGCTCTTACTTTATAATCTTTAAAGTCCTAAATAATCTTCAACAGCTTTTTGCATGTCACTTGTAGCAACAACTGTTTTGTGGCGAACCTCAGCTGTCTCAAGTCCGTTGACAGCTTTTGGAATAGCGACACCTGACAATTTTTCAAGTTCTTTTACCGCAGCAAAGTCATCTGCTGGTGCTTGTCCACTAACAGCTTCTACGGCAACACGTGGGAATTTATAAGGACTTGCTGTAGACGCAATAACAGTTGGCGTATGATCACCAGTTCGTTCAACATATTTTTGATAAACAGCTGACGCAACAGCTGTGTGTGGGTCTTCAACATAGTCACAAGCATCATAAACACGTTTGATTTCAGCTGATGTTTCAGCTTCCGTTGCAAAACCAGCTTCAAACATATCAAGAATAGCTTGGTTAGCACCTGAAAGAGTGTACTCTCCTTCCGATACAAGTTTTTCCATCAAGTCTTTTGTTTTAGCAGCATCGTTGCCCAAAAGGTGGAAAATCAAACGTTCCAAGTTAGATGATACCAAGATATCCATTGATGGACTTGTTGTCACCTTAAACTCACGTTTTTTATCATATGTACCTGTTGTGAAGAAATCAGTTAAAACTTTATTTTCATTTGAAGCACAGATTAATTTACCAACTGGAACACCAATTTGACTAGCGTAGTATGCTGCTAAGATATTACCAAAGTTACCTGTTGGTACTGTAAAGTTAACTTTTTCGCCTGCTTTAATATGACCTGCTTTAACCAATTGTGCATAAGCGTAGACATAGTAAACAACTTGTGGCACCAAGCGACCAACGTTCATTGAGTTAGCTGATGAGAATTGTGTCTTGTGCGCAAGCAATTTTTCACGTAAAGTCACGTCATTAAACATACGTTTAACATCTGTTTGAGCATCATCAAAGTTACCAGTAATAGCCACCACATGCGTGTTGTTACCAGTTTGTGTAGTCATTTGAAGTTCTTGAATTTTGCTGACACCATCTTTTGGATAAAAGACAATGATTTCAGTTCCTGGAACATCCGCAAAGCCAGCCATGGCAGCCTTACCAGTATCTCCTGATGTCGCTGTCAAAATCACAATTTTATTATCAACACCTTGCTTTTTAGCCGATGTTGTCAAAAGGTATGGCAAGATTGACAAAGCCATATCTTTAAAGGCAATCGTTGAACCATGGAAAAGCTCAAGGTTATATTGGTCTGCTAGTTTAACGACTGGTGCAATAGCAGGTGTGTCAAATTTTTCATCATAAGCTGAATTGATACAGTAATCTAATTCTTCTTCTGTAAAATCATCCAAAAACGCTGATAGAACCAGTTTAGCCACTTCTTGGTATGAAGCATCTTTTAAAGCATCAAAGTCCAAAGCCACTTCTGGAAGTGACGTTGGGGTGAAGAGTCCGCCGTCAGTTGCCAATCCTTGTAAAATAGCTTGGCTAGCAGTCACTTTGTTATTTTCGTCGCGAGTTGATTGGTAAATTAACGTCATCACAAATTCCTCATATTTAATAGATAGTCTTGCACCCATTGTATCATAATTATCAGAAAGTTTATACAAATTTATGCAATTTATCAAAAAAAGAGTAAGGCAAAGCTATTTCCTACCAAGTAACAGCTTCATCCCTTACTCTACAAACACTCAATAACTCTTTGAAAACTTTAACAACATCAGTTTTTTCTAAGTTTCCTTGTTTTTATAATTCGATTATTTTCCCCAACGTGAATCAACACCAGCAATAGAAATCCAGACGCTTGCTAAGACGTCATAGAACAATTCAGCCACCTTTTTCGCTCCCTTCTTCTCACGTTTTATGTCACATGTATTATAACGCTACAAACTGTTGATGTAAAGGGATTTTTGTAGATTTTTTGACGTCATATTTTCTGACATAAAATGGTAGTTTCACACGCAAAAAAGCCAACCGAAGTTGACTTTTGATATTAACTATTAGATTCACCTTTGGCAGGTCTCTTAGCAGATTTATCAATTGCTTTTTGAATAGTTTTAACATAGAGGTCAGCACCTGTCGTATTAGCATCACTGTAGTGAACACCATCAGTGCCATTCCAAATTTCTGGATGACTGGTTGCTGTTTTGTACCAATCAGCAACAGTAATGTAATTATACGTTTTTGGTAAACTCAACTCATAATCACGCGCCTGCTTAACTTTCGCTTCGTCGCTAGCGTTATAAGGCGTCACAATAATCAAGCGATAGCCGTCTGGCAAAGCATCAATAAATTGTTGAATGTCTTCTTGATAATGATCAAGTGAATTCACACCAATCGCAAGCACTGTTGTCTTAGAAAGTGTTCCACTCGAAATCTCATTTTGGAAAATTTCAAACGCATTATCAAAACTACGACTTACCGCTGCATCTAATTGAGCATTAGAAAGCAAGCTTGAGAACGCAGCACTTGATCGTAGTGCAACAGAATCTCCAATCACAGTTACATCGCTTAAAGCTCCCGCATCACCAGCTGTCACAGTATGCGTACGATTCAAATTCGTTTGAGCTTGTTGTAGTGAGTTAACCAAGAGTCCTGTTTCAAAATTCCCCATAGCTGGTGCTGTAGCAACAGTTATCAAAGTTATCAAAACTAGAACTGCTGAACTACTATATAGCCATTTCTTGTAAGGAGATAAATCCAAAGAGATACCAAATGGTTTAACTGGCTTACCAGCAAGAAATGGTTCAATCACATAATAAGACAAGGTTGAAAATACTAGAGATAGAATAACTGTCAACACAACAGCCAGTCCATTTGACATCAACTGTGTAAAGATAATGTAAAATGGCCAGTGGAAAAGATAAACACCATAACTAACATCAGCTAGATAGTTGATAATAGCAGGTTCTTTTGCATTTGGCGTTTGGTCATTTAGGACACGCGATGCATAAATCATTACCGTAGCAAATAAACTTGCTAAAACAAATCCAAATAAATAAGTGATGCGTTGGTCAAATTTCAAAGTAAACATCAATAAAACTAAGAGAGCTGCGCTCACTAGCATTGTGACGATACTACGTTTTGTAGACCACAGGCGAACATTCTTTTTAAAACGAATAGTTGTTTCTCTGATACCAGTCATCGTTGCCGCCATAGCCCCTAAGAAGAATGGGAAACTATGCGTCAAAGATGAAAAGTAAATCGTTGAAACATTATCAACGAAGAAAGCTCGGACAAACATCGTTAGGAAACTTCCAGCAAAAAAGGCTGCCGAAATCGCAAAAATCAAACTACGGAATTTTGCCAGATTATCCTGATGTCTTCCCAATAACCAAACTAAGAATCCCCAGATTAAATAGAAATGCATCTCAATTGCCAAACTCCACGTGTGAACAAAGAGATGTGGGATAAATTGCGTTTCGTAATTACCACCCGTGATAATTTCAAAGAAATTTGTTGTAAAACCAATCGCCGCAGCAACTTGACTACCAATACTTGCCACATAATCTCTGCGAACCAAGTAAGTAAATGGCATGACAATCAAAATCATCAAAATTAACGGTGGAACAATCCGATAAAAACGTCTTTTATAAAAACCTAAAAGATCGATTTTCTTATTTCTCGAATACTCATCAATCAGCAAAGCTGTAATCAAATACCCTGAGAAAGTAAAGAAAATGTCAACACCAATAAAACCACCTGGAAAGGCCGTTTTAAAGAAATGATAGAGCAGAACTAGGAAAAGCCCAGTCACCCTAACCACTGAAAACCATTTTATTCTCATTTTTGAAAAATCCCCTGTTTAAAGGTTCCTGTATATACCTTACCATTTTGTGCTGTTAGAGTACCTTCACCATCTGGTTGACCATTTTTAAATTCACCTTTATAAATCCAACCAGAATGTGAAGTAAAGACGCCCTGACCTTCAAACACACCATCATTAAAATTACCTTCGTAGCGATCACCATTTTCATAAGTCAACTTACCTTGACCATTCATACGGTGATTGACCACATAGCCTGTGTATGTGATTTTACCATTGTCATACGTTAAGGTTGTCTTTGATTTCACCGATAAAGTAAAGACCGACAAACCACAAATGATAAGAATTAAAACCGTCAGAAGCTCAAGGCGTCCTCTGGTTATTTTGATTTTTTTCATTTTCACTCAACTTCTCTTTAAGAATTTCTTAGTCGCGCTAGCCATTGCTCACAGCCACGCTTAACCAACTCATAGGTAGCATCAAAATCACCTGTAAACCATGGATCTGGTACACCGCCATCTACAAAAAGAAAGATTTTTTCATCAAAGCGTCCTCGTGACATTTCTTTTAAATCTGCCACGTTATTCCTATCCATCCCAATGATGACATCAAAATCTCGAAAATCTTGATAAGAAATCTGTTGTGATGATTTTTGATAATCATAAGCAATATGATGCTTTTTAAAAATACCTTGTGTCCCGTGATGAATAGGATTGCCATGTTCCCAGTTAGAAGTCGCACGACTTTCAATTAATAGATTTTCACTAGAAACTAAATCCTTCATCACAAATTCAGCCATCGGACTACGACAGATATTTCCTAAGCAAACAAAACAAACTTTTTTCATGTTCTCTCCTACGTAGTCAGTAACTGATTGTTTAAAACTTCTTTTATCATTATAACAAAAAAAGAAGTCTTATCACATGCAAATTCCTTTATCTGCTGACTTTAAGAAAAAATTAAGGCAGGCTTCCTATAATATAGACAATCCTAAAACTTTTCTTTTTCATAATCTCCTGAGAGGGCTCCGCTTGCGGGGCCCTCTCGTTTTTTATAAAAAGTTCTTAGACAACTAAGAACCTTTAATTATTTATTCGCATTTAGCTCAACTTGTAGTAGCATGGCAAAAACAATCTCCAAAAATACCATCACTAAACTAAGACATGTCATGCTCGCCATGTGACCTAAGACAAGTGCAAGTATCGGAATCAAAATAGCAAAAACAAAATATGTTCTTGATTTATATAGCCATGAATAGGGTAACAGATGCGCTCCAAAAACCATTGTATAAACCATAAGCATTTTTTCAGGTACCGCACTAAAGACCCACATAACAATCAATAAATAAATCAATTGGTTGCAAGTAAATAAGAAGCCTAAATTCGTTAAAGGATTTTCTTTGGAGAAGATATCAACATTCAGCCATTTCCCAACAAACCAAGAAAGTGGCAACAATGGACATGAACAACAAAAAATCAAAAGATTTTGAAAAGGAAGTGATACCTTCATCATAGTTACCAAGGTTATTAAAACCCAGATAATGATGGACGCAACAATAAAAGGTTGCCCTTTTCTCTGACTAACAATCATATCTTTTCGTAAAACTTCTAAATCCATAATCTTGCTCCTATAAGCACTTTTTCTCAATTATACCACACTCCATAGCCATTTATAAAACAAAGAAAGAACCTTGGAAAACCAAGGTTCTTTCCGGAGATTATGAAAAAGAAAAGTTTTAGGATTGTTTATAGTATAAGAAAACATGCTTAAATAAAGCTTAAGCATGTTTTTTATTTTTCTATATAAGGATATCCTAAATGTTCATATGCCTTAGCAGTTGCCACGCGCCCAGTTCTGGTACGCATGATAAATCCTTTTTGAATCAAATAGGGTTCATACATATCTTCGACCGTATCACGTTCTTCTGCGATGTTAACAGAAAGAGTCCCTAAACCAACAGGCCCACCATTATAAACTTCAATCATCGTGCGCAAGATTTTTTGGTCAATATAATCAAGCCCCTCGTGATCAACATCAAGCATCGTCAATGCTTTATCTGTAATGTCTTTTGTGATGATACCATCGCCCATGATTTGGGCATAATCACGCACACGTTTCAACAAACGGTTAGCGATACGTGGCGTTCCACGACTGCGTCGCGCTAATTCTTGTGCGGCTTCATGGACAATTTCCATCTCAAAAATATCAGCCGTACGTTCTACAATTTCTGTCAAATCTTCAACAGCATAGTATTCCATGTGACCAGTGATACCAAAACGTGCACGCAAAGGATTTGAAAGCATTCCTGCACGCGTTGTCGCACCAATCAAAGTAAAAGGTGGCAATTCTAAATGGACACTACGACTAGTCTCACCATTACCAATCATAATATCAATATAGAAATCTTCCATAGCGCTATAAAGCACTTCTTCTACTGCCATTGGCATGCGGTGAATTTCATCAATAAACAACACATCACCTGGTTCTAAGTCATTCAGAATCGCAACCAAATCACCAGCCTTTTCAATAGCCGGTCCAGATGTTTGTTTTAAATTCACCCCTAATTCATTAGCAATCACAAATGCCATTGTCGTCTTACCTAACCCTGGAGGGCCAAACAACAGCACATGGTCCAATGACTCATCTCGTAATTTAGCAGCTTCAATAAAAATTTTCAGCTGATTTTTTACCTTATCCTGTCCAATATATTCTTTTAAATATTGAGGACGAAGCGTACGTTCCACAAACTCTTCATCACCCATAATATCATTGTCTAAAATTCTGCTCATAGCCTTATTATACCAAAACAAAGACCATCAGTGAATTGTTTGATAACTAATTATAATCCCCACCAACTAGTTAAAAGAATTGAAAATACCTTCATTATTAGCTTCCTCTCTCCTTTCCCAATTTCTAATATTATTGTAAAAGGTTTTAAGAAAAAACAACATGACAAAAATGTCATGTTGTTGTATCGAATTCCCATTCTTCTTTAAGTTTGTTCTCTAAGTAAACATCACCAATTAATCTTGCAAATAAAGTTGCATTGGTAAAAGACTGTTTTGCACTGTCATAATCATGTTTAAACTTCAAATAATATTTCCATTCAACTAAGCTTAAAATTGGGCGACGTTGAAAATCATGAATCTCAGTCATAATCCTATCGCTTATTTTAATCACTTGATAAACGTAGTCTTCTCGTTCAAATTGAAAAGCCAGAGCAATATTATTTAACAACACATTATTTAAAATCAAACTAGTCTCCGGCGTAACATGACTTTGATTTAATAAACAATCCATCAAATTATCATAAATATCCAAACTGTAAATTCCGGTATACGCTTTAGCGGATGCCATGCATACACAGTAAAGATCAATCAAAATTAAATCATTGATATTAAAAGTCTCTTTACGAATAACTTGATCAAAATAATCATTTAAAATACCATCACCAAAATTTACGTCGTCACTAAAATGAACATCGAATTTTGATTGTAAACAATCAATGATTAACCGTTCTTCTTCTGGAATAACATCATAAAATACTTCAGCAATCTCATCAAAATAGTCATTTTTTCGATCAAGTCGTACCTGGTCTCCATATGTAGGTGTTCGAAGAAGTAAATACTTCAACTCTTTATACCGCTTAGGTAATTCTAAACTGTCACCATCAGTTAAGGTACCTAATTTCACTCCCAGACGATTGGCAATGAAGCTTGCTTTACTGAGATTTGGTATTGATTGGTTCAACTCAATTCTAGCTAATTGTCTTACCGATAATTCTGTTTCATCCCCACAGAATTCTTCGCGTGAGATTCCCTTTTCCTCCCGCATCAAGCGGATCTTCTCCCCAAATTTTTCCACTTCAATCTCCTGTTTTATTAAAAAAATCTGCTTATTTCATATTTTAACATACCGCTTTCATTTGACAAACTATTTTCATTAAAAATAATAAATTTTCTAATGAAACATTTAATAAAAAGTGCCTAAGACTTTCGTCTCAGGCACTTTTTTGATTAAATTAATCTCCTAAACCAATACGTTCAAAGATTTCATCAACACGTTTAGTGTAATATGATGGGTTGAACAATTCATCGATTTCGTCTTGTGTCAAACGTGAAGTGACTTCTTCATCAGCTTCAAGAAGTGGTTTGAAGTCAACTTGATTGTCCCAAGAATAAGCTGTCTTAGGTTGAACAAGGTCATAAGCTTGTTCACGTGTCATACCTTTTTCGATTAATTTAAGCATTACACGTTGACTGAAGATAAGACCAAATGTAGAACCCATGTTGCGAATCATGTTTTCTGGGAAAACAGTCAAGTTTTTCACAATGTTGCCAAAACGGTTAAGCATGTAATCGATAAGGATTGTTGTGTCTGGTGAAATGATACGTTCAGCAGATGAGTGAGAAATATCACGTTCATGCCAAAGTGACACGTTTTCGTAAGCTGTAATCATGTGACCACGGATAACACGTGCAAGACCTGTCATATTTTCTGAACCGATTGGGTTACGTTTGTGCGGCATAGCTGAGCTACCTTTTTGACCTTTAGCAAAATATTCTTCAACTTCACGTTGTTCAGATTTTTGAAGACCACGGATTTCAGTTGCCATACGTTCGATTGATGTTGCAATACTTGCAAGAACTGCAAAGTATTCTGCATGAAGGTCACGTGGAAGAACTTGTGTTGAGATTTCTTGAGCACGGATACCAAGTTTTTCACATACGTATGCTTCAACAAATGGTGGAATGTTAGCGAAGTTACCAACAGCACCTGAGATTTTACCAGCTTCAACACCAGCAGCAGCATGTTCGAAACGTTCGATGTTACGTTTCATTTCGCTGTACCATGTTGCCAATTTCAAACCAAATGTAGTTGGTTCTGCGTGGACACCGTGAGTACGTCCCATCATGATAGTGAATTTATGTTCTTTAGCTTTGTTAGCAATGATTTCAAGGAAATTGTGCAAATCTTTGCGGATGATTTCATTAGCTTGTTTGTAAAGGTAACCGTAAGCTGTATCAACAACGTCAGTTGATGTCAAACCATAGTGAACCCATTTACGTTCTTGACCAAGACTTTCAGAAACAGCACGTGTGAAGGCAACAACGTCATGACGTGTTTGTTGTTCGATTTCTAAGATACGGTCAACGTCAAAGCTTGCATTGGCACGGATTTTAGCGACATCTTCTTTAGGAATTTCGCCTAGTTCAGCCCATGCTTCGTCAGCCAGAATTTCAACTTCAAGCCAAGCTTTGTATTTATTTTCTTCACTCCAAATTGCCGCCATCTCAGGGCGTGAATAACGATCGATCATGTTTATGATGTTAAGGGCATTAAGTAAATTGATTAATACCCTATCTCCTTTCCTTTTTTAAGTTATATATCAAATAATAACTAACGTATTTAAGTAAAATCTTCTTTACCAATTTCAACAGATGGATAGTGAGGTAAGCTTGTCAAATCTGTATCAAGTGGTAAATCATAAGTAGCAAGGTAATCATTAGGGTACTTACTTTCCAGCTCTGTCATTTTTGCAGAAATTCTAGACTCATCAGAAGAAGCAAAAACCACTTCAACAATAGCCTTATTTTCGCAATTAACATAGGCATGAAGAATAATTTTTATCATAAGTACCTCCAAGTTAATCCCTTAAAAATCCATTCCTTCACCCATTTCCGCGATGGTATCTGGTTCATTACTGAACAAGGTAATGTGTCCCATCTTGCGGTTATGTTTCGCCTCTAGTTTACCATAAAGGTGGAGGTGAGCGCTAGGATTTTCCTTAACATAAGCTCGTGCTTTGTCCATATGTTGTCCAAGAACATTAAGCATAACAGCTGGTTGGTGCAAGTGAATCTTAGGAAGTGGCAAACCAAGAATGCCCAAAATATGCGTATCAAATTGTGAAAAGTCACAAGCCTCAATTGAGTAGTGTCCAGAATTGTGTGGACGTGGTGCAATTTCATTGACAATGATATCATCAGATGTCGCAAACATTTCAACGCAAAGTGTGCCTGACAAGTCCAATTTTTCAGCAATTTGAATAGCCATTGCTTGCGCCTTTTTAGCTAGCTCATCAGAAATGCGAGCAGGTACGATAGTTTTTGACAAGATATTGTTACGATGGATATTTTCTTGAACTGGGAAAACAGTCATCTCCTTGCCATTACCTGACACAATCACTGAAATTTCAAGATCAAAATTCACAAATTCTTCTAGCACACATTCACAAGAGTTGGCTAATTTATTTGCAGCTTCCAAATCATCGGCTGATTTAATGACGATTTGACCATGACCGTCGTAACCGCCAGTTGCAGTTTTCAAGACATAATTCTTAGACAAATCAATATCTTCAAGGTCAAGACTTGATGTCACAACTTTATAAGGCGCTACTGTGACTCCAGCTTTTTGAGATAAAAAGTTTTTCTCAAAAATACGATTTTGTGAAATTCTAAGCAGATCAGTTCCTTGGGGTAATTGATTTGCTTTTACCACTGCATCCAAAGCATCCGCATCGACATTTTCAAACTCATAAGTAAGCACATCACAGCGCTCTGCCAATTCACGCATTGCATTAACATCATCATAAGGTGCTACAATCATGTCACTCACACGTGAAGAGGGGCAATCTGCTGTTGGGTCCAACGTAACAACCTTATAACCCATATAAATAGCTGAAATAGCCATCATTTGACCTAGTTGACCACCACCGATAATACCAATTGTTTTAGTCGAGTTCATCAGTTGATGCCTCCGCAGCTTTGCCTTGTTCGATGGCAAAGTTTTCTAGTTTTTCTGCCAAAGCAGCATCTTCGATTGCTAAAATACGAAGAGCTGTCAAAGCAGCATTTTTAGCTCCTGACTCACCAATCGCCATTGTTGCCACAGGGACACCACCAGGCATTTGAACGATTGAATAAAGAGAATCAAGTCCGCTAAGGGCACGTGACTTCACAGGAACACCAATAACTGGAAGTGTTGTTTTTGCTGCAACCATACCAGGTAAATGTGCAGCACCACCAGCACCAGCAATAATCACCTTGATGCCGCGACCTCTTGCTTCTTCGGCATGTTTAAACATCAAATCTGGTGTACGGTGAGCTGAAACAACTTTCTTTTCATAAGCCACACCAAATTCATCAAGTACTTCTGCTGTTTTTTTCATGGTAGCCCAATCTGATTCGCTTCCCATGATAACTGAAATTAATGGTTTCATTATTTTCCTTCCAATTGTTTTATATCTTCAACATCAAGAACAGGATAGCCAAGGGCTTTTAACTTTTGGGCAAAAAGACCACTACCTGCCACTTTTTCACCAAAAAAGTTTCCATCGTAAATCTGATTAACACCACACGACGGACTGCGTGATTGTAAAACTGCTAGGTCAATTTGTTTGCCAGAAATCTCATTGACACAACGCTCAATGCCTTTTTCAAACAGGTCATCGTAACAATTTCCTCTCTTATCAAGAACATGTCCATCGACTAATTCAACAGGTTCTCGTGGCGTAGGCAGACCAGCTAAAACTTCTGGACAAATGGCTACCACTTCTTTGTCAGCAACATAATCAACCAGAGTTTGATTGTAATTATGACCACCGTTATACTTACACTTCTCACCCAAGAGACAAGCGCTGACTAAAACACATTTAGGTTTAACGTCCAAGAGCTTTACTTCCGATATCGTTGCGATAGAAAAGACCTGTTGTATCTTGCTTAGCAAGCTCTGCATAAATAACATCTTGAGCAGATTTTACGTCAGCCTCTGTTGTGACTAACATGTATACACGTCCGCCGTTTGAAAGCAATGTTTTATCATCAGCGAACTTAGCTCCTGCGTAATAAGTAATCACATCACCTGATGTTTTTTCTGGAAGACGAACACCTTTTTCGTAGGCAACTGGGTAACCTTCTGAAGCAACTACCACACCCAAAGTCACACCCTTATCAGTCCAAGTGATTTCTGGCTCTTTACCGTCTAAAATATCAGTAATATTTTGAGCGAAATCAGATGTCAAACGTGGCAAGATAACTTGAGTTTCAGGGTCACCAAAGCGTGAATTAAATTCAATAACTTTAGGACCATCAGCTGTTAAAATAAGTCCTGCATAAAGAACACCAAGGTATGGACGTCCTTCAGCAATCATCCCATTAAGAACAGGCTTAACGATTGTTTCAACGGCTGTATCAACAACACTTTGTGGCAAATGTGGCACTGGTGCGTAAGCTCCCATACCACCAGTATTAGGACCTTTATCACCATCAAAAGCACGTTTGTGGTCTTGCGCAGTTGGCATGATATAGAAGTTATCGCCATTGACAAAAGCAAATAATGAGAATTCTTCGCCATCAAGAAATTCTTCAATAACCACACGTGCACCAGAATCACCAAATTTATTATCAAGCAACATTTCATGTGCAGCTTCCACAGCTTGCTCAACTGTTTCAGCAACTACCACACCTTTACCTAATGCCAAACCGTCAGCTTTAACAACAATCGGTGCACCATGTTCTTCGATATAGCTCTTTGCTTGCTCAAAATCTGAGAAAGTGCTGTGAGCAGCTGTTGGAACATGATATTTAGCCATGATTGATTTAGCAAAGTCTTTAGACCATTCAAGCTCCGCAGCTGCTTTACTTGGACCGAAGGCTTTCAAGCCTGCTGCATTAAAATCATCAACGATTCCTGCAGCCAACGCATCATCAGGTCCGATAAATGCCCAAGCGATATCATTTTCTTTTGCAAAATCAATAAGCTTAGAATGTTCGGAAATTCCGATATTTACCAAATCAAGTCCATCAAGTGTCATCCCATCATTTCCAGGTGCTACAAAAACCTGGCTCACTTGAGGAGATTCCAACAACTTCTTAGCAATAGCGTGCTCACGCCCGCCAGAGCCAACAACCAAAAGTTTCATAAACAAGATACCAAGAGCGAACAGAAAGCGATAGAGTTTTAGGGAATCAGTGCAGTGTGTAGACACAAAAGACAACTTCTCTAAATCTCGAGCGTTCCGATCGGGTTCAATTCCTTTCGTTTCACGAATTATATAGGACTATTATAACATATTTGTTCGGAAATTTGAAATTCTAATCTAATTTATTCGGAAAAGAAAAGCAGCACTGACTTCAGAATATTTTCAACCGTCATATCTACATCATTTAGTGATAATTGCCAATCCATCTAACTTTTATCACTAAAACCGTTAAAATCAGGTAAAAAGCAGTTTCACCGGAGGCCTCTTCTGTCTGAAATGATATTGTTAACCAACTACAAACTACCACAACAAGATTAAAGAAAAGTGTCTGCGAAGAGGCTCCGAGTTCCATGAGTATCGGTCTTTCTTCTTTTTGAGTGTAAAATGAAAAAGACTACAGTTACATTTTTCCTAAATTTTACAATATCTTTATTCTCCTTTGATTTCCTAATGATATACTCTTGGTAAAAAAATAAAAGGAGAATATTATGACTGTCACTACATCTGAGAAAAAACTTCTCACTGTCTTTTTTAGCATCACTTTCGTATTTCTTATTTTAGCCTCTCTTTTTGATTTGGCTATTTCAGAAAATTTCGCAAGTCAAGCCTCTGTTTTTGGAACCATCTTCCAAATTTATGGCATGTTTCCCGAACACTTAGTACTTTATATTAGCGCGAGTATTCTGGCATATGCCGCGATAAATCGCTCTGGAAGCAGATGGATTCGCTACTTTCTTGCTATGCTTATGCTCTTAGTAGCATTTTGGGGTATTTACAGAATGGTACAAGAATGGTTTGGTTACACTGTTAGCATGCTTAATAATATTAAGGACGGTATTGCTATTGGTACTGCTAATAATGATAGTTCTCAAAAAGTTGTTTACTCTAAATTTTTAGAATTTGCTTGTGCCGTAGGTATATGGGGAATCGGAGAAATTGGAATTTTTAAGTGGCTTTCTGAAAAAGATGGTAAACAATTGAAATATTTGATTTTAGTCGCTTTTGCAGGGATTGCCTTCTATTTCATCTCTGGCGAAATCATCAATACAATGAAAGACTACTGGGGACGTTTTCGTCCTTACGAAATAAATGGACAAGTTGAAGGAGGAGTTTTTACAAATTGGTGGCATCTTAATGGTATCAATGGACACAAATCATTCCCTTCTGGTCACACTCTTGCAGGAATGTCTGCTATATTTTTCACCTATTTTGTTGATAGAAAAAATACCAATCTGCAAAAAAAGATAGCTTACGCGGGAACTTTCTACGGACTGCTCATGGGAATATCACGTGTACGCGTAGGAGCTCACTTCCTCTCTGATATATCCGTCAGCGCTATTCTGACATTTTTAACTGCATTTCTAATTATGAAACTACTAGATATCTCACTTATCGAAGAAAATAAATAACTTTCCTTCTCTTCGTTAGCTAGGGTCTAATTGTTCAACTTATCTTTTATGACTTCATTAGTTCTTTATCACAAGTGAAACACTTGCTAACAGAGTTTTTAATAAGAATACAGCAAAAGAGCTAGACTTGCATCTAGCCCTTTCTAGGAGATTTATGAAAAAGAAAAGTTTTTAGGAGTTCTATTGCTAGGATGGTTATAGTATAGCTGGACTAGCTTAAGACAGGCTTAAAGAAAACTTGCGGAAAACTTAAAATAAGCACCCTAACGTTTGGGGTGCTTATTGCTATTTTCGAAATTCTTAATGTCTAAAATGACGAACTCCTGTAAATACCATGGTAATACCATATTTGTCTGCCATGTCGATTGATTCTTGGTCACGGACTGAACCACCAGGTTGAATGATTGCTTTCACACCTGCGGCAGCAATTTCTTCAACGTTATCTGCAAATGGGAAGAAAGCGTCTGAAGCAAGGACAGCACCATCAAGACGGTCTTTGGCTTGATCAAGGGCAATACGTACTGAAGCCACACGGTTTGTTTGACCAGGACCAACACCAAGTGTCATGTGGTCATTTGTCACGATGATACCGTTAGATTTAACATATTTGATTGATTTCCAAGCAAATTCAAGAGCTGCTTTTTCTTGGTCAGTTGGTTGACGTTTTGTCACAACTTTCCAGTCAGCTGGATTTTCTTCGATAACATCTTGGTTTTGCACCAAAAGTCCACCAACAACACCAGTGTATTCTTTTTCAACTTGGCTAGCTTCTTGAGCATCAAACGGCAATTGAAGAATACGCATATTTTTCTTCTTAGTTGTCAAGATTTCAAGAGCTTCATCAGAATAGCTTGGAGCAATGATGATTTCAAGGAAGATAGCGTGCATTTTCTTAGCTGTTGCAGCGTCAACTTCACGATTCAACACAACAATACCACCAAAGATTGATACTGGGTCTGATTCATAAGCGTAATCCCAAGCAGTTTCAATGTCATCAGCTTGTCCGATACCACATGGGTTCATGTGTTTAAGAGCAACAACAGTTGGGCGATCTTTGAAATCGCGGATGATACGGATAGCTGCATCAGCATCACGAATGTTGTTAAATGACAATTCTTTACCATTCAATTGTTTAGCAGAAGCAATTGAGTAATCTGTTGGCAATGCTTTTTGGTAGAAATCCGCGTCTTGTTGTGGATTTTCACCATAACGCATTGGTTGTTTCAAATCGTAAGTGATGGTAAGTTTTTCAGGTTTTGTTTCACCAACTTGTTTTGTAAAGTATTCCGCAATCAAAGCATCGTATGCTGCTGTGTGACGAAAGACTTTCGCTGCCAAACGTTGACGCGTTTCAAATGTTGTTTCACCATTTGCTGACAATTCATCCAAAACAACAGCGTAATCAACTGGGTCAACGACAACTGTAACACTAGCGTGGTTTTTAGCTGCAGAGCGAAGCATTGAAGGACCACCGATATCAATGTTTTCAACCGCATCAGCGTAAGTCACATCTGGTTTCAAGATTGTTTCTTTAAATGGGTAAAGGTTAACCACAACAAGGTCAATCAATTCGATGTGATTATCTTTTGCTGCTTGAAGGTGGCTGTCAAGGTCACGACGAGCCAAAAGACCACCGTGGATATTTGGGTGAAGTGTCTTCACACGACCATCCATCATTTCTGGGAAACCAGTCACATCATCAATCGCAATTGTATCAACACCTGCTTTATCAAGCGCAACTTTTGTTCCACCAGTTGAGATAATATCCCAACCAAGTTTTTTCAATTCTTGAGCAAATTCAACAATGCCCGCTTTGTCAGAAACACTAATTAGTGCACGTTTTGTCATTTTTTCTCCTTTAAAAAGATGTTACTGCTATTTTTAAATTTAAAGTCATCACAAAGCATAAGTTATGAGATTACTTTTTCTCAACTCCCAAGCTCTCTAAAACCTCAGGATAAAGCTTATACTCATTTTCATGAATGCGAGCTTCAAAACTTTCAATGGTATCACCTGCTAGACGAGGCACACGAACTTGTTTAATCACTGTCCCTGTATCGACACCACTGTCAACCCAATGAATGGTAACGCCAGACTGGTCAACACCTGCTTCCCAAGCATCATCAATACCATGAGCGCCTGGAAATTCAGGAAGATAAGCTGGATGAATATTGATAATACGACCTTCGTAAGCTTTTAACAAAGTCGATCCAACAATTTTCATATAACCAGCCAAGCAAACCAAATCAATGTCATATTTTTCAAGCAAAGCTACAATTGCTTTTTCATAATCTACTTTACTATTAAACTCTTTAAGTTCAAATGTGTGAGCTGTCACACCGAGTTTTTCAGCACGTTCTAAGACATAAGCATCTCGGTGGTCTGAAAAGACAAACTCAACCGGAAACTGCTCAGCAATAACTTGAAAATTCGACCCGTTACCGCTCGCAAATACTGCGATTTTTTTCATTATTTAATCACCACACTTGCATCTGCTTTTTTAACGATGCGACCAAGTTCATAAACTGGTTCGTCAAGCAATTCTTTCACGCGTTCAACTTTGTCAGGGCTAACTGCCATCATCAAACCAATACCCATGTTGAAGATTTCAAACATTTCTTCGTGTTTGATGTTGCCATATTTTTCAAGAGCTTTGAAAATTGGAAGAACTGGAATTTTGTCTTCTTCGATTTCAGCAGCCAAATCATCAGCGAACATACGTGGAACATTTTCGATGAAACCACCACCAGTAATGTGAGCAATACCATTTACCAATTCTTCTTTGATAAGTGGAAGTACCGCTTTAACATAGATACGTGTTGGTTCAAGAAGTACTTCTTTCAATTTTTTGCCTTCAAGTTCAGGAAGAACTTCTTCACCTGTGTAATCAGCAAAAACACGACGAACAAGTGAGTAACCATTTGAGTGAATACCACTTGAAGCAAGTCCAAGAAGGACATCACCATCAGAAACTTTTGAACCATCAATGATTTGTGATTTTTCAGCAACACCTACTGCAAAACCAGCCAAATCATAGTCATCTTCACCGTACATACCAGGCATTTCAGCAGTTTCACCACCGATAAGAGCTGCACCAGATTGGACACAACCTTCAGCAACACCTGCAACGACTTGTTCAAGTTTGGCAGGTTCATTTTTACCAGTCGCAATGTAATCTAGGAAATAAAGTGGTTCAGCACCAGCTGCAATGATGTCATTAACACACATGGCAACACAGTCTTGACCAATTGTATCGTGTTTGTCGTACTTGATGGCAAGCATGAGTTTTGTTCCCACACCGTCAGTCCCTGAAATCAAAACAGGTTCTTTCACGCCAGTTTTTGTAAGGTCGAACATACCACCAAAGCCACCAAGAGCTCCCATAACACCTGCACGTTCAGTACGCGCAACGTGTTTTTTGATACGTGCAACAACTTCATAACCCGCTTCAACATCAACACCAGATTGAGCGTAAGCATTTTTTGTCATAATATTTTTCTCCTTTTGGGAAATAGCAGAGCTATTTATTCTCATTAACTTCGTGAATATAGAAACTTGTTTTTTCTTCCAAGCTCTTGAGGTATGCTTCTTCGTAATCGTAAAGTGGTGTTGGATACTTACCGTCAAAGTATGCCACACAAAGACCACCGTTTGGAGCGTCTGTATCAAGACCAATTGACTCAATCAAACCATCAATTGATAGGTAAGTTAAACTATCAGCTCCGATAATCTCACAAACTTCCTCTTTGGTATGATTAGCCGAAATCAATTCACGACGATTTTGAATGTCAATACCGTAGAAACATGGGTATTTCAATTCTGGACTACCGATTGCAACGTGAACTTCTGTCGCGCCAGCTTCACGTAGCAGGCGAACGATACGACGTGATGTTGTTCCACGTACGATAGAATCATCTACCATGACAACGCGCTTACCTTTAACAACACCAGATACGGCTGAGAGTTTCATGCGAACACCTTGCTCACGTAATTCTTGTGTTGGTTGAATGAAAGTACGTTGTGTGTATTGATTTTTCACCAAGCCCATTTCATTTGGGAGCCCTGACTCTTCTGCAAAGCCCATGGCTGCTGAAAGTGATGAATTCGGTACACCAACGACGATATCAGCTTCATGATGAAACTCTTGCGCTAAACGTTTACCCATATTTTTGCGAGCCGTGTGAACATTGACACCATAAATATCACTATCAGGACGAGCAAAATAGATATATTCCATTGAGCAGATAGCAAGCTGAGTATCAGTTGTGTAGGTATCATACTGGATACCATTGTCATCAATGATAACAAGTTCACCTGGTTTTACATCACGAACCCATTTCGCACCAATCACTTCAAACGCACATGTTTCACTTGAAACAACCCAAGCACCGTTATCCATTTGACCGATTGACAATGGACGGAAACCATTTGGATCAAGCGCAGCAATCAACTTGTCTTTTGTCATCAAGAGATAAGCAAAGCCACCTTTAACAGTATTAAGAGCTTCTTTGACTTTGCCGATAAACTCTGGATTGTGGCTACGTCGAATCAAGTGCATCAAAATTTCAGTATCTGATGATGCGTTAAAAATCGCACCTTCATTTTCCAATTCTTTTTTCAATGAGACAGCATTTGTCAAATTACCATTGTGGCAAAGACCAAATTGTTCATCTGTAAAGTTGTAAAGGAAAGGTTGAATATTGTTAATTGATGCTGAACCTGCTGTCGCGTAGCGAACGTGACCAATTGCTGCAGTCCCTGTCAATTTTTCCAAATCAGCAGGATTTTTAAACACATCTGAAAGGAGACCTGTATTACGGTGCTGAAGAAGTTTACCGTTATCGTTTGTGACGATACCAGCACCTTCTTGACCGCGGTGTTGAAGACTGTGGAGCCCAAAATAAGTAACGTGAGCTGCTTGAGGATGTCCCCAAATCCCAAACACACCACACTCTTCGTTAAGAGATTTAACTTCGTATGTCATTCTTTTTTATTACCTAAAAATTCCTTTGACAAGTTGACAAAAGGTACTCGCGTACCTTGTCATTGTCATTTCTATAAAATATATTTATCGTGGATATTAAGCTTTAGTGAAATACTCAACAGCGCTACGGAACAAGTGTTGGTCTTTATTTCCTGGAATATTTTGGAAAAGTCCATCTTCGTAACGTTCTGAGTGTCCCATCTTACCGATGATTTGTCCGTTCTTACTTGTGATACCTTCGATAGCATTAACAGAACCATTTGGATTGTATTTAGAATCCATGCTTGGTTTACCATCAAAGTCAACGTATTGACTAAAGATTTGTCCGTTATCACGAAGTTCAGCGAACTCTTCATCAGTCACAACAAATTTACCTTCACCGTGTGAAACTGGGATGGCATAAACATCACCAACTTCAACTCCAGCAAGCCAAGGTGAGTTCGTATTAGCAATACGTGTTTCAACCATTTTCGCAACGTGTTGGTTGGCATCATTGTAGAAAAGAGTTGGACTTGTTTCAGTAGCATCTTCAAAGTTACCGTATGGAAGAAGACCTGATTTAACAAGGGCTTGGAAACCATTACAGATACCGATGATAAGACCACCTTTTTCGATAAAGCTATCAATAGCTGCGCGAACTTTTTGGTTGAGTAAGATGTTGACGATAAATTTAGCTGAGCCATCTGGTTCATCAGCGGCAGAGAAACCACCAGCAAAGAAGATGATGTTAGCTTTATTGATGTTGTCAACCATTGTGTCAACTGAGGCTTCAATTGCTGCTTCATTAAGTGTGACAAATGGAACCAAATTAACTTTTGCACCAGCTTGTTCAAAAGCTTTAGCTGAATCATACTCTGAGTTGGTACCAGGGAAGACTGGAATGTAAACGAGCGGTTCAGCAACTTTTTGACTTGCTTTGATAACTGCATCTGAGGCTACCGCTGGGACTTCTTCAAGTTTAGTACTTTGTTCAAACTCAGTTGGGTAAACTTCTTCAAGTGTTCCTTCAAAGGCTGAAAGGAGTTTTTCACCAGCAAGGTTGACACCATTGACAGTAAGTGTAAAGTCAGCTGTTGTTTCACCAATTTTAACGGCGTCAGCAATTTCTTCAGCTGAGGTAAAGATAAAGCCACCGAGTTGTGCTGTCAAGCTAGTTACAAGCTCGGCCAATTCAACCTTAGCACCGATATGATTACCAAAGCTAGCAAGTGCCAAGCTTTCCATCACACCACCGTATTTAACAGCTGACGCTGCTGTAATGTGATGTGCTTTTTGAATGGCTTCAAATTTAGCAAAGTTACCTTTGATTAGGTCAAAATCAATATCTTGTGAAATAGCTTGACCTGGAATATAGTAAACATTTTCGCCAGCTGCTTTAAATTCAGGTGAAAGAACTTTACGGCTATCGGCTGTTGTTACCCCAAAAGCAACCAATGTTGGTGGTACTGTCAATTCTTCAAAAGTACCAGACATTGAATCTTTACCACCAATTGATGGTAAACCAAGTTGAATTTGAGCTTCGATTGAACCAAGAAGAGCTGAGACAGGTTGACCAAAGCGTTCAGCTTTTTTATCCATACGTTGGAAGTATTCTTGATAAGAAAAACGTGCTTTAGACCAGTTAGCTCCAGTTGCCACCAAACGTGCTGTCGCTTCAATCACAGCATAAGCAGCACCGTGATATGGTGACCATTCAGCAATGTAAGGATTGAATCCTTGAGCCATGACTGAAGCTGTTGTTGTTACACCATTTTGAACAGGAAGTTTTTGAACAGAACTTTCTGTTGGTGTGATTTGGTAACGACCACCAATTGGATGGTTAACTGTTGAACGACCAACAGAGCTATCAAAGATTGTTTGTAAACCTTTTTGGCTAGCATGGTTAAGGTCTGAAAGGACTTTAGTTGTATCAGTTTCAAGAGTTGCTGCTGAAGTTGTACGTTGTTCTGGCATGTCAACTTGACTGTCAACGACATCAGCATCAACGACCACGCGCACACCGTTAGTATCAAGGAAACGACGTTCAATATCGACAATGGTTTGACCATTCCAAGTCATGACAAGGTTTGGTTTTTCTGTAACTGTCGCAACAACAACAGCATCGATATTTTCTTTGTGACATTCAGCTACGAAAGCTTCAACGTCTTTCGGACGAACTACAACAGCCATACGTTCTTGTGATTCTGAGATAGCAATTTCAGTTCCGTTAAGTCCTTGATATTTAAGTGGCACTTTATTAAGGTCAATTTCAAGACCATCAGCTAATTCACCGATAGCAACACAAACACCACCAGCACCAAAGTCATTTGATTTTTTAATAAGGCGAGTCACATTACCATTACGGAAAAGACGTTGAATTTTACGTTCTTCAATGGCATTACCTTTTTGTACTTCTGCACCAGCTGTTTCAACAGATTCAACCGTTTGAACTTTAGAAGAACCAGTTGCACCACCGACACCATCACGACCAGTTTTACCACCAAGAAGGATAACCACATCACCAGCTTCTGGTTTTTCACGAACAACATTACCTTTAGGTGCTGCACCGACAACAGCACCAAGTTCCATACGTTTAGCAACAAATCCTGGGTGGAAGTATTCTTTAACGTAAGTTGTTGCAAGACCGATTTGGTTACCATATGAAGAATAACCGTGAGCTGCTGTTTTAGAAATCACTTGTTGTGGCAATTTACCAAGACGAGTTTCTGCAATTGGTGTTGTGATATCACCAGCACCTGAGATACGCATAGCTTGGTAAACATATGAACGTCCTGACAATGGGTCGCGAATAGCACCACCGATACATGTTGCAGCACCACCAAATGGTTCAATTTCTGTTGGGTGATTATGTGTTTCATTCTTGAACATAAGGAGCCAAGGTTCTTTAACACCATTCACATCTACTTCGATTTCAACAGAACATGCGTTGATTTCATCTGAGACTTCCATGTCGTCCAAACGTCCATTAGCACGTTCGTAACGACCAAAAATAGTCGCCATATCCATCAATGTTTGTGGTTTTTCAGAACGTCCTAGTTCGTCACGCATAGCAATGTATTTATCATAAGTTGCTTGCAATTGTTTTTGGAATTTAGACGCTGAGAAATTAATGTGTTTAAGCTCAGTTTCAAATGTTGTGTGACGACAGTGGTCTGACCAATAAGTATCTAAAACTTTCAATTCAGTTTCAGTTGGCACACGCCCAATTGATTTGAAATAATCTTGGATGAATACAAGGTCATCAACTTCCATCGCCAAACCTTGCTCAGCTTTATAATCAGCAAATTCAGCTGCTGTATAAGTTTTGAAGAAATCAAGAGTTGGAATTGTTTTATCAGATTCTGAAAATGTTTGAGGCGCAATACCTGTCGTGATATCTTTAAAACGAGAATCAACAGGATTAAGAAGATAATTCTTAACCGCATCAAGTTCAGCAGCATCAATATCTTTATTCACAAGATAAAGCTGCGCTGTATTAACTGTCACATCATTGCTGCTACCAAGAAGGAGCAAAGCTTCTTGTGATGAAGCTGCACGTTGGTCAAATTGACCAGGAAGTGACTCAATAGCAAAGAAAGCATAATTAGCAAGTTCAGCAACTACTTCATCTTCCGCCAAGATATTATCTGTAACTTGTTCAGAAAAGATATGTTTTTCAGCACGTTCAAAAAGTGACTCTGCTAATCCAAAAACATCATACACTTGAACAATACGCAAATCTGTCAAGCTTGTTAACTGAAGATTATGTTTAAGTTCTTTAACAAGCGCTTGAGCTTTGATGTTGAAATTTGATTTTTTCTCAACGAAAATTCGTTTATTCATTTTTTACCCTTTTTAGAAATTCTTTTGACACTCTAGAAATCGCAATTACTTAGTCAAGTCCTTTTAGTTTTTCAAGAACCACTTCGTAAACATCAGTCAAACTACCCAAGTCACGACGGAAAACATCTTTATCCATGTGGTGACCTTCAGCATCCCAAAGGCGGCAGTTATCTGGTGAAAATTCATCCGCAAGAATAATTTTGCCATCTTTGTCTTTACCAAATTCCAATTTGAAATCAATCAAAGTAAGACCGATTTGTTTGAACCAATCTTTCAAAAGTTCGTTAATACGACGTGTTTCAGCTTTGATGTAAGCAATGTCTTCTTCACTTGCAATTCCAAGGAATTTCACATGTTCATCATTAATGAATGGATCATCCAATTCGTCATTCTTATAGTAGAACTCAACAATCGGTGTATCTAATTTAATACCTTCTTCAACACCAAAACGTTTTGAGAATGACCCAGCAGTAACATTACGCAAAACAACTTCAAGTGGAACAATATCAACTTTTTTGTTCAATTGTTCGGTTTCTGACAATTGTTTAACAAAATGAGTGGCTACACCTGCTTCATTCAATTTTGTAAAAATTAAAGATGAGATTTGATTATTAAGAACGCCTTTACCTTTAATAGTCTCTTTTCGAGCACCATTAAGCATAGTAGCTTGGTCTTTGTAGACCGAAATAATCAAGTTCTCATCTTCTGAAGTTGTGTAAATATCTTTAGCTTTTCCCGTATAAATTAGTTGTCGTGACATGTTTTTGTTCGCCTTTCGTTTTTATTCTACTAAATTTTAACACATGCTCAAACCAATTTCAACATTTAACAGACTTTTTAATGAAATAAAATTAAAAACGTCCGCTTTTTGCGAACGTTTTTCTTTATTTTACTCTATTATAGAGATATTCCATCATTTCTCCCATACATTTCATGTCTTCAACATCTTCATCAGGGATTTCCAAATGGAATTCATCTTCAAGATTGATAACAAATTCTGTCAAAGCAATAGAATCAACTCCCAAATCATCGTGGAGACTCGTTGTTTGTGTAATCTCCAAATCAGGCTTATTCATCTGCTCCTTGATGATGAAACTAATCCTTTCAAAAATAGCCTCTTTTGTCATCTCATCCTCCCTTTTCGTTAATCTTTCGGTGTGAATGCTTCTACTAATTGACCAACAACATTAGTATCTAACATCTTACGAGCTTGTCTAATAGTATAATAAACAGCTTGCGCATCACTTGAACCATGGCATTTGACAACAGGTGCTTTAAGTCCGAAAAGAACTGCTCCACCAGCACTTGAATAATCCATAGTATCTTTCAAACTATACAAGCTATCTTTCAATAGAAGAGCTCCCAATTTAGCTTTAAATCCACCTGACTTAATAGAAGATTTCAAAGCTCCCATAATGTTAAGAGCAGTTCCCTCCATTGTTTTAAGAACAGCGTTTCCTGTGAAACCATCTGATACCACAACATCAGCAACACCATTCATCAAATCACGCGCTTCAACATTTCCAACAAAATTCAAGGTGTCATCTTCAGCTAATAAAGCATAAGTTTCCTTGTGAAGTGGGTCACCTTTAGTAGATTCTGTACCATTATTAAGCAAACCAACACGCGGTTTATCAATCCCGCGAACATTCTTAGCATAGAATGAACCTAAGATAGCATACTGATGCAAGTGTTTTGGTGTATTTTCAGCATTAGCACCAAGGTCTAGCATATCATATCCTTTGCCATCCAAAGTTGGCAATGTAGACATAAGACCTGGACGATCAATCCCTTTAATACGTCCAACCACAAACAAGCCTGCTGCTAGAAGAGCACCTGTATTTCCTGCAGAAATAACAGCGTCTGCTTCACCTTCTTTGACAGCTTTGGCACCAAGCACCATACTTGCTTTCTTTTTACGACGAATTGCCTTAGCTGGCTCATCGTCTGAATTAATTTTTTCATCTGTATGAATGATTGACACGCGCTCTGTCGCCGTCAAATATTTTTTAATTTTTGCTTCATCTCCATAAAGTTGAACCTCAATATCTGAGAATTCGGCTACGGCACGATTGACTCCTTCAACAATAGCTTTAGGAGCATTGTCGCCGCCCATAGCATCAATAGCAATTTTTTTCATATGAATTTCCTCACAAAACATTATCGCTTTATTATAGCATGATTTGAGATTTTTTTCATTTTTCGAAAATAGCAGAGCAACTTTCAGAAAAAAGCCACCTGACAAACACAGCAACAAGTGTTTATCAAGTGACCTTTATTTCATAATATTTCCCCAAGAACCTAAATCATCGATGAACTTCTTACTCTTCAATCGAACACCGACATAGTTATCATAGATATCATCGATAAATAAACGCAGTTTTCGTTTCATTTCAGGTTTAACCGAAATCGTCTTTAACTCATCAAATTGAATGGCTTGAAAACGATCAAGCAGATAAAGCATATTCGGATCAACGTGACTTCGATGCTCATCTTTTGCATAATGCTCTGGGCAAAGCAAGCCAGTATACTTATGAGAAAAATCAAAAGGAAGCCCTGCACGATGACAAAAAGCACAGTCATGAAAATTAAGACTAACACCAAAACGTTCTAAAATCTGAATCTCAAAAATATTAGTCAAAATTTCATAGTCAAGCCCCTCTTCCATCAACAAAAGAGTCTTCTTTAAAAAGGCAAATAACTGCGGATCTGCAACACCATCTGGTACAGCAGCATCAGCTAGGGACGTCACATAAGACGCATAAGATAGTTTAAATAAATCCGCATTAATCTCCTTGAAAGAATCAACTTCCTTATAATCTTCAATAAAAGATAAACCAGTCTCATTGATTTTTAAAATAAATTTAGCTACCGTTAACGGTTGAATAGCCGAATTAAAACGAGATTTACTAGCATGTTTCACAAAAAACATGTGTTTCCCATTGGTTTCAGTAAAAATCTTAACTAACTTATCATCCTCACGATAATTACGATTATAAAGGACAAGACCGTAAGTTTCCTTATTTTGCATGCTCTTCCATAAATTCTTTCAAACGATCCATCGCTGTAGTGATTGTTTTCATGCTAGCTGCGTAAGATAAACGAACATAACCTTCACCGTACTGACCAAAGGCTACACCTGGAATAAAGGCAACAGCCTTTTCACGCGCGAAACTTTGACAGAATTTAAATGAATCTTGTTCATAACCAGCAGGAATTTTGGCAAAGATATAGAAAGCTCCATCTGGTTTAATAATCTTAAATCCAAGAGCAGACATTTTATCCATAATATAATCACGACGTTTCAAATACTCAGCTTTCATTGGAAGAGCATCATCTTTACCAACAGAAAGAGCTTCAATAGCCGCAAATTGTGCCATCGTCGCTGCAGCCGTTACCAAATATTGGTGACTCTTAATCAACTGAGCAGTGAAGACAGCAGGCGCAAAAATCAAACCAATTCGCCAACCAGTCATGGCATGAGATTTAGACAGACCATTAATCAAAATAGTTTGTTCTGGAAGGTACTCAGCAATCGATACGTGAGTTTCATTACTATAAGTCAACTCAGCATAAACTTCATCAGAAATTACAAAAACATCATATTTCTTGAGCACATCAGCCAACTCTTTGATTTGTTTACGTGAATAAGTCACACCAGTCGGATTCGTTGGATAATTTAGCAAAACCGCTTTTAGCTTATCACCTTGTTCTAAAATTGCTTTTTCAAGCATTTCTGGCGTCAAAACAAAATCATTATCAGTTGTATCAATTTCAACAATTTCAGCACCCACAAGATTAGCAATCGGTTCATAACCTGGATAAGCTGGCGCTGGCAAAAGAACTGTATCACCAGGTTCTAAAATAGCAGTCAATGTAGCTGATAGAGCTTCAGTAGCTCCAATTGTAACCAAAATTTCATTGTCAGGGTTGTATGACAAATTGTACTTTGTTTTTACAAAATCAGCTGCAGCTTGACGAAGAGCAGGTAAACCAGCCATACCAGTATAATGTGACTGATTGGCATCAATTGCAGCTTTAGCTGCTTCTTTAACATGATCAGGTGTTGTAAAATCAGGCTCACCAAGAGTCAGTTTCATAATCCCTGGTACATCCGAAATAGATTGATCAAATTGACGAATCAACGACACTTCAATCTTATCTAAATTTTTATTAAAACGATCTGTTAAGCTCATAGTTTCACCTCAAAAATCTAATTATATCTATTATACATAAAATTCTAATAATTATACACCCTTTTTTGATTTATCCACAACGGACTCTAAAAAGAGATTTTGCAAGTTATCCACATGTGTACAGTTAAAAATAAAAATCGCTGGCAGATAAACCAACGATTTTTCACTTACTCTTAAATTAATTATTAACGGTCGTTAACTCCCACTTCAAACAATGGTGACAACGGACGTTTTTCATGAATACGAGTAATTGCTTCTGCAATTAATTCTGCAATTGAAATTTGTTCAATTTTATCAATCAAACGTTCTTCAGGAAGGTAAATGGTATCCAAAACTACCAATTTCTTAATAGCTGAATTTTGGATATTATCAAGAGCTGGACCTGAAAGAACTGGGTGAGTACATGAAGCATAAACTTCTGTTGCACCAGCTTCAGCAAGAGCGTCAGCCGCGTGACAAATTGTACCTGCAGTATCAATCATATCATCAATCAAGATACATTTTTTACCTTTAACATTACCAATGATGTGCATAACTTCACTGGTATTCATTTTTGTAACACTACGACGTTTATCAATGATAGCAATCGGTGTTTGGAGGAAGTGTGCCAATTTACGAGCACGTGTCACACCACCATGGTCAGGACTAACAACAACAACATCGTCTCCGACCAATCCGTGACGATCGAAATAATCAGCGATCAATGGTGCACCCATCAAATGATCAACTGGAATATCAAAGAAGCCTTGAATTTGAGCAGCGTGCAAATCAACAGTCAAAAGACGGTCAACACCTGCTACTTCAAGCATATTTGCTACTAATTTAGATGTAATCGGTTCGCGTGAACGAGCTTTACGGTCTTGACGTGCGTATCCATAATAAGGAATAACTACGCTAATTTTTTCAGCACTAGCACGTTTAAGAGCATCAACCATGATTAAGATTTCCATCAAATTGTTATTAACTGGTGAGCTAGTTGATTGCAAAATAAAGACATGGTCGCCGCGAATTGATTCTTCAATATTGACTTGGATTTCACCATCAGAAAATTGACGTACAGATGATTTTCCGAGCTGAATTCCCATAGCCGAAGCTACTTTTTCTGCTAATTCTTTGTTTGACGATAAGGCAAACAATTTTAAATCAGAATAAGACATGATTTCCTCCAAAGTTTTTATCCTCTACCATTTTAACGTTTTTTTAGCATTTTTTCAATGACAAATGCGTTAAATCCGCTAAATACAGGCAAAATAGGGGGACACAAAAAAAGAGAAGGACATAATCCTTCTCACAGTTTTATTATTGGTAGATGTAGTAGACAGTTCCGCCACCCCAAGTTGATGAAGTTGGGTTGAACCATCCACGATAGTTACCGATTGATGAGTTACCAGCGTAGTTAGCTTCCATAACTTGGATATTAGTTGAGCTTTGAACAGCTGTCACGTATGCAACGTGTCCATAACCACCACCATCGTATGGCCATACAGCTACTGCACCAGCTTGTGGTGTAGTACCTACAGAGTGACCAGCAGCTTGTGCGCTAGCAATCCATTGATTAGCATTACCCCAGTAGTTACCAACCCATGAAGCAAGTGATTTAACACCCCAAGTACATTGACCTACTGGGTAAGTGTTACCTGCTGTGTTAGTAGTTGGTGTTACTGAAGATGGTTTAGCAGCTGATGATGAAGTTGAAGCAGCTGGTTTAGCAGCAGTTTGTGCTGGTGCACTTTGAGCTGGTGTTGCAGCTTGTTGTGCTGGCGCTGCTTGAGCTGGAGTTGAAGCTTGTTGTGCTGGTGCTGCAGCTGATGAATCTTGAGCTGAAGTATCTGTAGTTGTATCAGTTGTAGCTGTACCGTTTTGAACAGCAGCTTGTGCTTGTGCTACAGATTCAGCTTGTGCCTGTGCTTCAGCTTGTGCTTGTGCTTCGGCAGCAGCTTGTGCTGCAGCAGCTTCAGCAGCGGCTTGTTCAGCAGCTTCTTTTTGAGCTACAAGGTTAGCACGTTCATCTTCAGCAGTTGCCAATTGAGCAGAAAGATCCAATTGAGCAGCTTGCAATTCAGCTTGTTGTGTTGCCAAAGCAGCTTGGTTTTGTTCGATAGTTGCTTTGTTAGCAGCTACTGTATTGATAGCTTCTTGGTTTTCAGCTTGTTTTTGTTCAATTGCAGCTTTATCAGCTTCTTGTTCATCAAGCATTTTTTTGTTTGCAGCAACTACTTCACGAATTGCTTGAACACGGTTGATAGCATCAGAAACTGATTTAGAGTTCAAGATTGTGTTGATGTAGCTTGTAGCTGAAGCATTTTTTTGTGCGTTACGAGCTTGGTTTTTCAAAGTTTCGTTACGAGCAACAATTTTGCTTGAAAGAGCTTGAATTTCTTCACTTAATTTTTGAGATTCAGCTTCAAGTTGAGCATTTTGTGCTTCCAAATCAGCTTGTTGTGATTGAAGAGAAGACACTTGACTTTGAATAGCGTCAACTTTACTTTGAGCTGCAGCTTGTTCTGAAGTTAGGTTGCTGATTACAGCATCCTGTGCAGCAATTTGTGTATCATAATCGTCCGCATTTACAGTTACGGCCGCTGTCCCCAGTGTCACACCACTGACAAGAACAGCTGATAAAATTCTTTTTTTCATATTAATTAAACTACTCCTTTTTGATAAGACACTATTATTTTACCAAAAAATCACGCAATTAATATTACGTGATTGTTACATTTATGTTTTGTTATGGTAATCTAAGCGTTAAAATATACTTTTTTAAACAATTTCTGGAATATCAAATACAACAAAATGTTAAAAATAAGTGTAGGCGCAAAACTATATGCTATAAAATTAGCCATTGATAACGTTGTCATTCCTAATAAAACTGCTGCTGATTCTCCAACAATTTCAAACAAAAACAAAACAATAATATAGAAGGTTAATGTTTGAAAATTACTAGCAAAAATACTCTTAGTAATCTTATTAGTAAAAATTACTAAAACTGGTAGTAAGAAAACAACCAAACCAATTCGATTCAAATAATAGATATCATAAAGAGCACCTAATATTAATGCACTAAATAATACAAAGCGTTTATTTCTATCATGATAAAAATTAATAATTGCCAGCAAAAGTAGATGACTACTAATTGTCACATGATATGAGAAGATAGAACTCATCAAATAAGAAAGCTGACCATCAATTAACATCAAGAGAAAAAGCAGAAAAAGTAAAAAGTATTTGTTCTTAAAAAAAGCCACTTTAATCACCAACTATTGTTACATATGAAATATCAGAAAAATCAGCTGCAGGTGCTACATAAACAACACGTTCTAAATTCTCTGAACTATTCTTCACACTTGAAACTGAGCCAACAGCAATATTTGCAACAGTATCACCATCAAGTCCACTTGTCACAACACTATCATTTTCATTAATATCAGTAGAAGAATTCAGATTCGAAACAACAAAACATTTCTTATCTGAATCATAAGATTCTAAAATTCCAAAAACATCACCTGAAGCAGTTGAAATTTTAACAGGAATACTAAAATCAGAACCATTTGCTAAAAGTGCAATACTTGAAGTAGTTGAAGAAACGTCAGTGACTACACCAATAAGTCCCCCATTTGACAAAGCAAGCATCTTTTTAGCAACATTATTATTTTTTCCTAACTTAACAGTCAAAGAATCATACCAAGAAACTGGGCTTCTAACAATAACTTTTCCTGTAGCAGAAAACTGAGTAGTAATAGATGATGATGCATTAATAGCACTATTTAATTGATCATTTTCAGATTTTAAAGAATCAATCACTTCACTCTGATTTTCAAGCTCTGCAACCTTTTTCTTTAACTTTTTGTTCTCAGAATAAGTATCAAAAAGATCGTGAATATCCTCATTAAGAGAATCTAAAGATCTAAAGGGAGCGGAAACAATAGAATCCACTCTTGCAACAACACTCCGAACTGGAGAAGTTACACTAGAAACAATTCCCTCATTCTTAAATAGAAATGCCAAAGAAAGACAGAGAACCAATAAAATCAACACAGCGAAGAAAACGAGACGAGAGATTCTTAATTTTTTCAAAATTGTGCACCAACTAACTTAGAATATAAAAATAAACGAGATATCAAAAGATAATCTCGTTTGTAAAATAGCACGGAGAATAAGGGATTCGAACCCTTGCGCCAGTTACCCGACCTAACGATTTAGCAAACCGTCCTCTTCAGCCTCTTGAGTAATTCTCCATTCCATGTATGGGCACAAGTGGACTCGAACCACCGACCTCACGCTTATCAGGCGTGCGCTCTAACCAGCTGAGCTATGCGCCCATGAAACTTGGAATAACCAATATAAATAAAAAATAAAAAGCGGGTGACGAGAATCGAACTCGCGACAACAGCTTGGAAGGCTGTAGTTTTACCACTAAACTACACCCGCATTTATTAAATTTTAAATGGCGCGAGACGGAATCGAACCGCCGACACATGGAGCTTCAATCCATTGCTCTACCAACTGAGCTACCGAGCCAAACTATTGCGGGAGCAGGATTTGAACCTACGACCTTCGGGTTATGAGCC
>FZPS01000190.1_pt22 | contig 48802 bp, 59 predicted proteins | sample 1817821 | NCBI WGS metagenome assembly FZPS01 (sample SAMEA104158645, study PRJEB21678) | metagenome | place: Germany | collected 2015-04-21 | reverse complement strand
TTCATATTATCCTCCTATTAAAATCATATCAATCTTATTATAGATTGATTGATAATTGTAAAAATATCATAAATCTTTAAAAGATTGTAAAGAACTTGTAAATGTAAAAAATATTCTTTACTTTTGTTCATTTTTTAAGAATTTACTTCTTCTTTAGGTTCTTTTTCTGGGAAAATTTTGTCTAATAATTTAAATAATAAATTTAATAAAATACCTATTACGGCAGATAGAGCCATGGTCTCTAGTTTAATTTCATCAGTAAATGCAATTACCATTCCACCTAAACCCACTACTAACATTGTTGAAATAATAATAATGTTTTTAATATTACCTAAGTCTACTTTATCTTCAACAATTACTTTTAATCCATTAGCTGAAATCATACCAAATAATACTAATGACATTCCCCCTAGTACTGGAGTTGGAATGCTTTGAATAAAAATGTTTATTGGGGAAATAAACGCTAGTAATATTGCGATTACCGCTGCTAAACCAGTTACCCAAACAGATCCGACTTTAGTCATTGCAACTACACCAGTATTTTCACCATAACTAGTATTTGCTGGAGCTCCCATCATCCCCGCAACTGTAGTTGCGATACCATCACCTAATAAGGTTCTCGAAAGTCCAGGTTCTTCTAAAAAGTCACGTCCCATAATACTTCCTAGAACTTGATGGTCACCAATATGTTCCATTATAGTTACAAACGCTAATGGCACAAATATTGCTAATGCGCTAAAATCAGGTTTATAAGTTCCGATTATTTTAAAATTAGGTATCGAGAAAAATCTAATCCCTTCAAATGATGAAAAGTCAACCATACCAACAATCAAAGCAGCAATATATCCGGCAATTATTCCAAATAAAAACGGAATGATTTTCGGAAAGCCTTTTGCTTTAACCGCAACAATAATAATTGTTAAAAATGTTACACCGGCAACCACAAAATTTTTCCACGGTGCGACATTTTCAATCGCAGTAGTAATATTACTAATTGCAACTGGAGCTAAACTCAATCCAATAACAATAATCATTGGTCCTACAATTACTGAAGGAAGCAACCACTTAAGCCATTTGACACCGAAAAAGTGAATAATTGTTGCCACGATACAATAAATTATACCCACCGCAATAATTCCAGTAAAAGCTCCGTTAAAATTCCCACTTGCACCAAATGATGTTGTAATTGCTGCAATGTATGCAAATGATGATCCTAAATACATTGGCACTTTCGATTTCGTTAAAGCAATATAAATTAAAGTTCCAACTCCTGACCCAATTAAAGCTACACCCACATCAAGCCCGGTTAAAATTGGAACTAATACCGTTGCCCCAAACATTGCAAAAACATGTTGCAAACTAAGTAGTATCCAACGATACCATTTTGGTCTTTCCCAAACGTCTAATACTAATCGTTTTTCTTCCATTATATTTTCTCCTTTTTTTATATAATTTATTTAAAAAAATAACCCCGAAGGGTTATTTATAAATGTTAAAATATCGCCTGTAAAATGTAATAAATGACAAAGAAACCAGCCAAGCCATAGGCTACTGGATGTACTTCTTTGAATCTCTTTTGTGCCATCATTACAATTACATAAAATACAAATCCAAATGCAATACCATTTGCAATTGAATAAGATAATACCATGATAATGATTGTTAAAAATGCATAAATTGCAACTTCTGCTTTATCCCATTCAATATTCTTAAGTTGAGTCGCCATTAAGACCCCGACTAATACTAATGCCATTCCTGTTACTGCAGGGTGACTAAAGATTTCGAATATTGGGAATAATAATATAGATAATAAGAATAATAATCCGGTAACAACTGAAGCAAATCCTGATCTAGCACCGGCAGCGATGCCAGCACTTGATTCAACATATGTTGTTGTAACTGGTGTTCCTAACATATTACCAACTACAGTTGCAACTGAATCGACCATCATACCTCTTTCAGCACCTTCAATAGATCCATCTTCTTTAACTAATCCAGCAGGACCCGCTGTTGCTAAGAATGTTCCCATAGTATCAAACATATCAACAAATGCAAATGTTAAGATAACCATGATTAATTGCGGTGTCCAAAGATTTGCCGATGCAAAGCCATTAACGAATCCTGAAGCTGTTTCTTTAATACCACCTAAACCTGAGTAATCAAATTTAGCAGTTGAAATTAATGGGAAATTTGCCATTCCATCGGCAGCATATAATAGTGGTGAACCAGCAGCTTTTAATATTTCTCCAACAACTACACCAATAACTGCTGTAGAAATAATTGATACGATTAAAGTGTATCTAAAGCCTCTTGCATGTAAGATCATCGCTAAAATGATTCCAAATAATGCTAACCAAACTAGCGGATTATTAAAATCAGTTAATCCAGTTAATTCAGCACCTGCATCAAAAGTAATAATCTTCATATTTCTTAGCCCAATATAAGCAATGAAAAATCCAATACCAGCTCCAATTGCTAATCTTAAGTTTGCAGGAACAGCTTCCATAATTTTAGTTCTTATTTTGGTAACGGATAAAATAAAGAATAATACCCCACCCAAAATACCAGCTGCGAGTGCTTCTTGCCATGAGTATCCCATTAGACCAACAACGGTGTATGCAAAAAAGGCATTTGTTCCCATTCCTGGTGCTAATCCCATTGGCAATTTAGCAAATACGCCCATCGCGATTGTAGCTAATCCTGCAATTAATGCAGTAGCTAAGAATACTCCGCCGTATGGCATGTTAACAGGTGCGCCTGATAACATTCCTGGGTTAACAGCTAGAATATAACACATCGCTAAAAATGTTACTAACCCTCCGATAATTTCCCTGCGCCAATTAGACCCGCGCTCAGAAACTTTGAAGAACTTATCCATTTTTTGTAAAAATCGTGCTTGTTCTCCTGTGTTTTTTGTTTTCTCTTCCATCTTAATCCTCCCCATGGATATTTTGTATTCAATCTCGTGATGGTAAAATAAAAGCCACTAAAAGATTAGTGGCCACATGAATGCGCAGAGAAAAACGCAATTCATAGTTCGTAGTCGTGATTTTCTCGGAATCACGGTAGAAACTTGGCCGCCATATTCAGCCGATTATACGATTCATTGAATACACTTCAATTTTAACAAATATTTACTATTGAGTAAACAAAAAGCAATAGCTTTTAAAATGTAAACGATTTCATCAAATTAATGGGATTTTGTGTCAAATTGTCAAAAGCCCATTACTTTTTATATATATATATCATATAATTAATGTAAGGATGTGATAATAATGAAATTATGGCAAAAAGGAATCGTATATCAAATCTATCCAAGAAGTTTTAAAGACTCAAATGGAGATGGTATTGGCGATCTAAAAGGAATTATTTCAAAATTAGAATATGTTAAGGATTTAGGTGTTGATATTATTTGGTTATCACCAGTTTATTTATCACCAAATAACGACAACGGCTATGATGTTGCTGATTATTATAAAATCAATCCCGAATTTGGAACTATGGATGATATGGATGCCTTAATTAATAAAGCCGATGCTCTCGGCTTAAAAATAATTATGGACTTAGTTATCAACCATACTTCCACTGAACACTGGTGGTTTAAAGAAGCTTTCAAAGGAAAAGATAATCCATATCGTAATTATTATCATTGGCGCAGTAAAAAGAATAATTGGGGCGGCTTTTTCGGTGGAACCACTTGGGAAAAAGTAGGCGATGAGTACTACTTACATTTATTTGATAAAACTCAGGCCGATCTTAATTTAAGTAATCCAAAAGTAATTCAAGAAGTAAAAGACATTATGACTTTTTGGTTAAATAAAGGTATTTACGGATTTAGATGTGACGTGATTAATATTATTTATAAAAACTCTCTTGAAAACGGAAAACGTAGACTAGTTCTAACTGGCCTCGAGCATTATCACTCTACTAAAAGAAATCACGAAATCTTACAAGAATTACGTCATGACGTTTTAGATAATTATCCTGAAACATTTACTGTTGGTGAAACAGTACTTGTAAATACTGAACAAGCTCTTGATTTAATGGCACCAGATAGAGATGAATTAGATTTAGTTATTTCTTTTGAACATATGGATGTTGATCATATCAATAATAAATGGTTTAAAGTAAAATATAAACCTAAAAAAATGATGAAAACATTAACTAAATGGCAAGAAGCTCTTCCTTGGAACTGTCTATATTTTGAAAATCATGACCAACCTCGTAGTGTTTCAAGATTTGGATGTCCTGAAAAATACAGACTAGAAAGTGCAAAAATGCTAGCAACCATTTTACTTACATTAAGAGGCACACCATTTATTTATCAAGGACAAGAAATCGGCATGACTAATGGTGATTTCAAATCACCTGATGAATTTATGGATACAGAAACTCATAATATTGAAAAACTAGGAAGAAAACTATTAATTCCTAGAGCAATATTAAGAAAAATGTTATTTAGAACTAGTAGAGATAACGCCAGAACACCAATGCAGTGGAACGCTACTACCGGATTTACTACTGGAACTGCGTGGTTAAAAGAAAATCAAAATAAAACAACTATAAATGTTGAAAGATCGTTAACTGATGATAACTCAATTTTAAATTTTTATAAACGTTTAATTGCCTTTAGAAAGGCATCTCCGGTTTTAACCAAAGGAGACTTTAGAGTTGTTAACATGAAAAAAGATGTATATATTTATGAAAGATCTTTTAATAAAAAACGAATCCGCATTATTGCTAATATGTCACATAAAGAAAGAAAAATTAATATTACTAAAAAACCAGTAATCTCTAACTATAATGATTTTAATGGTAAAGTACTTAGACCATATGAAGCATTAATAATTGAGGTATAATATGGATTATAAAGAATTATTAAATTTAACCGAGGGGCTTAACCAGTGGGAAACCAAACCACTTTTCGGTTTAGAAAGTTTATACTTCGCAGATGGCCCGCACGGACTTAGAAAACAATTATCAAATGAAGATCCATTTGGAAAATCAAGTAGCTACACTGCTACTTCTTTTCCAACTGCAAGTTTAACTTCTTGTAGTTTTGATAAAAACTTACTTGAAGAAATGGGAGCTGCATTAGCTCTTGAAGCTAAGGCGTTAAACGTACACGTTTTATTAGGTCCAGGAATAAATATCAAAAGAAGTCCGTTATGCGGACGAAACTTTGAATATTTTTCTGAAGATCCGCTACTAGCTGGCAAACTAGCTGCCGCTTATATTAGAGGAGTTCAAAATAATGGGGTTGGTGTTTCAGTGAAACACTTTTTCGCTAATAATCAAGAACAATATCGCTATACTGTTAATGCAGTAATTGATAAAAGAGCGATGAGGGAAATTTATTTAAAGCCTTTTGAAATTGCTGTTCGTGAAAACCCAGCAACTATTATGACTAGTTATAATAGAGTTAATGGTTTTTACGTTAATATTCATCGTATTTTACACAAGGTTTTAAGAGAACAGTGGGGTTATGACGGAGTTTTAATTTCTGACTGGGGAGCAACGATTAACAAATATGAATCAATTGTTTCAAGTCATGATTTAGAAATGCCTTCTTCTAACGGTTTTTATAATAGTTTTGTTGAAAATAGACTACATCACACTGAAATTCAGAAAAACTTAATTGAAACAAAAAGACGAATAGAAAACTTAATTAAAAAATATAGACATAATTATGAAGTAAGCGTTGACTTTGAAAAGCAACACGAAATAGCAAGACATATCGCTAGAGAATCAATAGTACTCTTAAAAAATGAAAATGTCTTGCCATTATCAAAAGATGAAAAAATATTAATTACCGGTCCGTTTATCAAAGATTTTAGATATCAAGGAGCGGGATCAAGTGAGATTAATCCGTACCGTGTTGATCAAATTATTGATGTAGCATCAAATTTTAGTTCAAATACTATAGTTGATGAAAATATTAACCTAGCTAAAGAAGTTGATAAGGTTGTAGTTACAATTGGACTTCCAAAAGAATTTGAAGCTGAAGGATTTGATAGAGATGATATCAATATTCCTTTAGAACAAATAAAATTAGTTGAAGAAATTTATAAAATTAATCAAAATATTATTCTTGTTGCCTTAGGCGGAGGGGTAATGGATTTATCAGTTGATAAAAAAGCTAAGGGAGTTCTTCTCGCTTCACTTAGTGGTGGTGCCGGAGCATTAGCTATTTTAGATATTTTATTTGGATACCCTCCTAGCGGGAGACTATCAGAGACATATCCACATAAATTAAGTGATTCTAATATCCAAATTTCTAAAACTGATTTAAATGTTTACTACGATGAATCTATTTATGTTGGATATCGATATTATGATACTTTTGATATTCCGGTTAAGTATCCGTTTGGATACGGACTTGGATATACTGAATTTAAATATAGCAATTTATCTTGTGAATTAAAATATGATGATTTAATTATTAATTTTGATATCGAAAACATCGGTAAAATAGATAGTAAAGAGGTTATCCAAATATATATTGCCTCTCCTAAAACTAACGTTTATAAACCTAAAAAAGAATTAAGATCTTTTGATAAAGTATTTTTAAAAGCGGGTGAGAAAAAATCACTTACTTATAAAATACCAACCAATGATTTAAGATACTATGATATATATCAAGATATATATAATTTAGAAGATGGTATTTATAAAGTATATATTTCAAAAGATGTATCAAATCATATTCTTATTTGTGAAGTTTATATACCGGGGGTATTTAAAAATCATCCACATACTTCTTATTTAAATGAAGAATATGATGTTTCAGATTTCGATAAAATATATCATTTAGTATTACCAGTAAAAAGACCTAAATTAAAAAGGCCATATAATTTAAATTCAACTTTAGAAGATTTAGAAAATACTTTAACTGGTAAAATGCTAGCACGAACTATTTTAAAAATAGCAACTAAAGAATTAAAAGATTTACCAGAGAATTTACAAAACTTAACAAAGAGAATGTTAAAAACGACTCCACTTCGATTACTCGCTAATTATGGTGGAGATGCATTTAATTTTCAAATGGCATTAGGTATTGTTGATATCGCAAATTTAAAAATACTTAAAGGTGTAAGAAAGTTGAGGGCAAAATGAAAAAAAATAAGCAAGGTGTCAGAGTTTATACTGTAAGTGGACTAGGTAGAGATTTAGCTTATACACTCTATAGTACTTATTTAATGGTGTTCTTTACAGACGCATTAGGATTAACTGAATGGGAATTAATCGCCGTTGGGGTTGTAATGTCAATTGCGAGAATTTGGGACGCAATTAATGACCCGCTAATGGGAATCATTATTGATAATAGAACTACTAAATGGGGTAAGTTTAAACCTTGGATCTTAGTTGGAGCAATAACTAGCGCTATCTGCTTCTTCCTATTATTTCAAGATTTCGGATTAACTGGTTGGGCGTTTGTTATTGTATTTGCTATTATTTATGTTCTAAGTGATATGACTTATACGATGAATGATATTGCTTACTGGACAATGTATTCAACATTTTCAACTGATGCTAAAGAAAGAGAAAAAATCGGATCTCAAGCTAGAACATTTGCTAGCATCGGAATGTTTATTACTGTTGCTTTAACTCCAATTATTTATCAATCAGGTGCCTTTGGCACTCCTAAAAAAGCTTTTTCTCTTTGGTCATTAATAATTGTTAGTATCTTTTTAATCTCACAAATAATGATTGTCTTATTTGTTAGAGAATCAAAAGATCCAATTATGACCCAACCAAAAACTGAAAAAACGAAATTTAAAGATATTTTAAAAATTATTTTCAAAAATGATCAATTAGTTGTCTTAATGTTTATTATTCTATTTTTAAATATTGGATATTTTATTACTACAGCACTCGGAATTTATTTTTTCAACTATGATTTTAATAAGTATGGTGGATTTGAATTTACCATATTCTCAGTAATCTTAGCTGTTAGTCAATTACTTGCATTTATTTTACTACCAATACTTACTAAAAAATATAAGAGAAAAACAGTATTCACTTTAGCCTTTGGGTTAATGGCTGCCGGATATGCTTCGTTTTTCTTGGTTGGATATGTTCTTCCAATGAACATGATTTTTATTGGGATTGCTGGATTTTTATTATTCTTTGGTCAAGGGTTCATGCAAGTACTTCATATCATTATGTTAGCTGATACTATTGAATATGGTCAGTGGAAATTAGGAACTCGTAATGAATCCGTCATTTTCTCAGTTAACCCATTTGTCGTAAAACTTGCAACGAGTATTCAAATCCTTGTTGTATCTATTACACTAGCAATTACTAAATTAAATAGAGATGTTATCAAACCGCTTACTGACGAGATTAACCTTAATAATCCGGGTAATGATTGGATTCGTAATTTTATTGGGACTAACGTTACTAGCGAAATGAGATTAGGATTAAGAATGTCGATGTTATTAATTCCGTTTTTATTTGTTTTAGCTAGTTATTTGCTATATAGATTCAAGTTTAAAATTGATGAAGATATGCATCAAAAAATTACTGAAGAAATTAGACAAAGAGTTGAAATAGAATCAATTGATGTAAAGTTTTATAACACTTTATAATTAAAGTAAAAATAAAGGAACGAAAATTTCGTTCCTTTTTCTATTTTATATAGCACACTTAGATGTTTTTAAATTTTTTAAGCTACTGTTTTTTTCCAAAAGTTTCCGCTAATTGAGGCAACCGGCTTAGAAACGATAAAGGCATCTGGATCAACTGATTTTACTACAGTTAATAGTTTATGTCTTTCAAAGTTCATAACTATTAAATAAATCATACTGCGATCTTGAAGCGTATATCCACCTCTACCATCTAAAATAGTTACTCCTCTTTTAACAACTTCAATAATTTTAGCTGCCATTTCTTCTGGTTGATCGGTAATAATATTAAATTCAATATATTTATATGTAGTATGAACTTGATCAATAACAATCATTGTTGCAAATAGAGTTAGTAATGTATATAGTAAAATTAATCCGGCTTCAGTAACGCCTGCTTCAACTCCGTATAAAATCGCTCCAACAACAGCGATTACTAAGTTTAATCCAGTTGAAATTCTACCAACACTTCTTCCTTTTTTAAGTGAAATATATTGACTAACAACATCAAATCCACCGGTTGAAGTACCAAACTTCATCGCAATCCCAATACCAAGTCCGATTAAGGCTCCACCAAATACTGCAAGTAGTGATGGTTCTACTCCTTTAAAGATATCTACTTTAATATATCCAATAATGATAGCTTGAAGTGTTACTGAAATAATTGAGTAAATAGTAAATCTTTTTGAGACTCCAAACCAACCAAGTATGAAAATTGGAATGTTTAAACCTAATATAGCAATAAACATAATAATACTTCTTGTTCCTTCGGCTAATTCTCCATTATTAGATAATTTAACAATATCAGCGATAAGCTGAGCAATTCCCGGAATTCCTCCGGCATATGTTCTTACTGAACTCGCTTCAATAAACCAGCCTAATCCAATACCGTAAATAATCGTTGAGATTATTACGATGAAGATTCTAAAGATTTCAGGACCAATTGATGTTTTAAATTTTAAACTTTTAAAGAAGTTATTTTTTTTCATTTTTATCACTTAATATTTCTTCAATTTTCTTATCTAAATCAAAGCGTTCAAATAATACTTCCGCTTCGTTAGGACGACCACTTGGATATACTCCAAACTCTTTTAATGATTCAAATGTAATATCATTGTAGTTAATTTGATTTGCAATTTTAACTGATGTTTGTGGAATAAATGGATTTAATAATACTGAGATAAATCTAATTGTTTCTATTAAGTGATATAAAAGGTTATCTAATTCTTTTTGTTTTGATTCATCTTTATTTAATTTCCAAGGTTCCATTAAATCGATATATTTATTAGCGCTTCTTGCTAGTGCGATAACCACTTCTAAAGCGTCTCCAACTTTTAACTCATCCATTAATTCAACCATTTTTGGAAGAGCTTCAAGTGCTTCTTTTCTTAATTCTTTTGAGTTTTCATCATCTAAAATAACTCTAGTTATTTCTCCGCCGCGATACTTTTTAATCATACCTAAAGTTCTGTTAACTAAGTTACCAACAGTATTTGCTAAATCACTATTATTTCTTTCAATAATTAATTCATATGTCATATTCCCGTCTTGGTTATAAGGAATTTCGTGTAAGCAGTAATATCTTACTGGGTCAACTCCAAAGTATTTAACTAATTCATTAGTATACATAACGTTACCAGTTGATTTACTCATTTTATTACGGTTAAACAATACCCAAGGATGACCGAAAATAGTCTTAGGTAATTCAATACCTAACGCTAGTAATAGAATAGGCCAGAAAATAACATGGAATCTCATAACATCTTTACCAACTACGTGTAAATCAGCTGGCCAGTATTTTTTAAATAATTCGCCTGGTTCTTTTTCTGGTGAATAATCTAGTCCAGTAATATAATTGCACAGGGCATCAATCCAAACATATGCAACGTGTTTTGGGTCAGTTAGTGTTGGAATCCCCCAGTCAAATGCCGTTCTAGTAATTGAAATATCAAGTAGTGGTTCTTCTAGGAAGTTTTTAACCATTTCATTTTTTCTAGATTCCGGTAAGATAAAATTAGGATTTTTATTGATATGATCAACTAATTGTTTCTGGTATTTACTTAGTTTCAAAAAATAAGCTTCTTCACTCATCCAAATCGGAACGTCACCATTAGGTGTTTTCCCGTCAACTAAGTCTTTTTCAGAAATAAAAGCTTCTTCAGAAATTGAATACCAACCTTCATATTGGCCTAAATAAATATCTCCTTGAGCTAGTAATTTTTCAAAGATTTGTTGAACTGAATGAACGTGTCTAGCGTCGGTTGTTCTTACAAATGAGTCATAACTAATATCAACTAAATCAAAGATTTTTTTAATCTCTCCTGAAATTAAATCAACGTATGTTTGTGGATCAACACCGTTATTTTTAGCGTTTTGTGAAATCTTTTGACCATGTTCATCAGTTCCGGTTTGAAAATATACATCATAACCTTCTAATCGTTTAAATCTAGCGATAGCGTCAGTTAAAATGATTTCATAAATATTTCCGATATGAGGAATTGCTGAACTATATGGAATTGCTGTGGTAATATAGTACTTCTTTTTCATTTTTCTCTCCTAATTTTGTATAATTCATATATTTCAGACTTAGATTTGCCTAAGTCTTTAGCGACTCTTTTCATTGAATCTTTTTCACTATATCCTAATTCAAGATAGTGTTTTACGTGATCATCTATATTTAAATCTTTAAAATAATCTTTCGGGTCTCCGCCCTCAACAATTATTACACATTCGCCGATAATATCAGGTTTATTTTCAATAATTTCATTTATGCTTCCCCTAATTATCGTTTCAAACTTTTTAGTTAATTCTCTAGCAATAGAAATGTTTCTATTGCCTAAGACATTAGAAATATTTTCTAATGTTTTATAAATTCTCGTACTAGCTTCATAAATAACTAATGTTTCAGCTCGGTACTTATAGTCATTAAGTAAAGTTTTTTGTTTTTCTTCTACTCTTGGTAAAAATCCTAAGAAAGTAAATGGCTGAATTATTAATCCTGAAGTAATTAAAGCTGGAAGAATCGCGCTTGCACCTGGAATAGGAACAACATTAAAATCTAATTCAATGGCTAATTTAGCAATTTCATATCCTGGATCACTAATTCCTGGTGTTCCGGCATCAGTAATTAAAGCAACACTTTTTCCTTCTCTTAATAAGCTAATTATTTTTTCTCCTTTAACTTCTTTATTAAATTCAAAATAACTATCTAATTTATTTTTAATATCATAATACTCTAACAAAATCCTACTATGTCTTGTATCTTCGCAAAAAATGTAGTCTACTTCTTTTAAGATTCTAATGGCTCTTAGAGTAATATCTTCTAAATTGCCAATAGGAGTAGCTACTAAATATAAAGTTGGATTTGGATTTTGAAAGTTTTGAGTTATTTTCATTTTAAGAATTGACAGCTCTTTTCGTTTTTTCGATTAAATCTCTTTCATCATAAACTAATCTCATTAGTTGTTTCTTTTTGGCATCAGTAATGCCAAAACGAGTTCTAATTTCTTCTAAGAAGAAATGTTGCCTTGTGTTATATAAATCATCAAAAAGAGGTAATTTTGATAGATTTAAATAAACAATGTTTCTAACTGCAACTGGTGAATCTTCAAAATAAGTAATCGTTCTTTCATAATTATCACTTAACTTAAATGTATATTCTTGGGCTACATCGTCACCAATTTCTGCTAACATTAAATTTAAAATTCTATCTTCATAATTCGATGGTTCTCCATCAATTGAAACTAAATGTAGTGCTAAGTCTAAAAATTTTAATTTCTCTTTTCGATTTAGAGTTTGTAGTAACATTATTTCACCCTTTCATATTCATCTTTTTTAAGCCAGATTCTTTCCTGTTCATCATTTTCTTTAATGATTAATACAGTTTCTCTTAATAGGTTAACTTCTTTAACATCATATACTTCTTTTTTGTATAAAATCTTATCACCTTTAGCTGGTAAGTTTTCTTTTAAATAAGTATATGTTTCATTTTCATATTTTATACAGCATAATAACTTATCACATGCTCCACTAGTTTTAGATGGATTTAATGCCATATTTTGGTTTTTCGCCATTTTAATAGTAATGACATCAAAGTTATCAATAAACATCTTACAACATAAAACTCTACCACATGGTCCAATTCCGCCAACAATTTTAGCACCATCTCTTGAGCCGATTTGACGAAGTTCAATTCTCGTTTGGTAAACATAAGATAAGTCTTTTACTAATTCTCTAAAGTCTACTCTTTCTTCAGCTTCAAAATATATTAATAATCTTTTACGATCTAATGTATATTCAGCATCTAAAACTGACATTTCAAGTTTATGTTTTTTAACTAAATCTTTAGTCGTTATCACTACTTCTAAAGATTCTTGATCATTTAATTTAAATTGTTCAAAATCTTCTTCAGTAGCATGTCTTAAAAATGGGACTAGTTCTCGACTTAATTTATCTTCTTCGATTTCAACAATTGAAATAATTGATGATAATTCAACACCTCTTGGTGTTTCTACAACGACAGAATCACCTTTTTTTACTTCTAAATCGCTAGAATCAAAAAAGTATTTTAAGCCTGATTTTTCTATTTTTACAACACTTATTTTCATTTGTTGCGCTCCTTGTCTAATTCTATGAGTAACATTTGATAATACATATTAATATTAACTGGAACTCTTAGGCGGTTAATGTGTTTTTTTATTTTTGAAGTAATTTCTTCTAAGTCCGTTAAGCTTAACTTAACACTTATCTTTTGAATATCTGAACGCAGAGATTCAAAAGTAATTGTGCGGTGCACCTTATATCTAATTAAATCAGTAAAGAAAAGTAACACTAAGTTTAAAAACGATTTATACCAATCTAAGCTAGATTTAGTTTCATTAACTAAATCAACATAGTCTAGTTGAAAGTAAATATCTTTATTAAGCCACTCTTGACTTAATCTTTTTAAAAACTCCTCAATTTCTAATACTGGTTGATAATTAATCAATCCTACCGCATCTTCAATACTGTTCGTTATTTCAGGTAATATTTCTGATATCAACGGGCTTGCATCTTTTTGAACTAAGGCTTGTTTAATATCTTGTTTGTGGATTCCTACTAAATGGATAATTTGACTACGTGATTGAATCGTATCAAGTACTTGTGATAAGTTTTCCGTTAATAAAAATCCGTAAGTAGTTTTACCTTCTGGTTCTTCTAAAAACTTAAGTAGGCTATTGGCTCCGGCTTGAGTAATCTTTTCGATATCTTCAATAATATAAATTCTTGCGCCGGCATAAAGACTTGTTTTAGAAAACTCATTTTGTAAGTTTAAAATTTGTTCTTTTTTAATTGAGTTACCATCAGGTTGAATCAAAATTACGTTAGGGTGATTAAGTTTTTTTATTTGAGCTAATAGACGTTCTTGATCTTCACCTTTTCTTTTTAGTAGCTCGGCGCTTACTAAAAATGAAAGGGTTAATTTTCCAGACCCTTTCGGCCCTTCAAGTAAATAAAGATGGGCCATTCTATTTTTTTTGATTGTCGAATTAAAAAAACTTAATGCTCGTTTCATAATTTTTTATCTAATACCTTCATAATTTCATTAAAGCTAACTTCAATTGTATCATTAGCGTTAATTTTTACGATTCTTTCTGGATACATCGAAAGAAGTTTGAAGTATCCTTCTCTTACTTTTTCATGGAAAGACTTTTCTTCTTTATCTAACCTATTTAAGTCATCTCTTTTTCTAATTCTCTTTAACCCTATTTCAGGTAAAACATCTAAATAGAAAGTCACATCAGGTAAATGTTTCATTGCGAAGTTATTCGCTTTTGAAACAAAATCAAAGCCTAAATCACGACCATAAGCTTGATAGGCTAACGAAGAGTCAACGTAACGATCGCATAATACGATTTTTCCTTCTTTTAAAGCTGGAAGTACTTTTTCTTCTAAATGTTGAGTTCTTGAGGCGGCGAAAAGTAAGGCTTCGGTTGCTGCAGTCATAGATGTGTTTTTAGAATCTAAGATGATTTGTCTGATTTGCTCTGCGACATGACTTCCACCTGGTTCTCTAGTCACTAATACTTGGTATCCTTTTTTAATTAAGGCAGCTTCTACTTCTCTAATTACTGAAGTTTTTCCACTTCCTTCTCCACCTTCAAAAGTAATGAACATATTAATCGCCTCTCTTTTCAATAATGAACTTTAACTAAGTATAACCCTTTAGCTGGGGCTGTATTTTTAGCTAGTGATTGGTCTTTTGTTTCAAGTATTTTATTAATTGTTGAAATATCTTTTTTATTAGTTGCCACGTCAACTAATAATCCAACCATTCTTCTAACTTGATATCTTAAGAAACTATTACCGTGAAATCTAATTTTAATATGGGTTTTAGTTTCTTTTACTTTAATTGAATAAATTGTTTTTTCGGTTGGCTTTAATTCATTAGTTACGGTAAAGCCGCCAAAATCATGTGTTCCTTCAAGTAATTTTGATGCCTCTTTTAATTTTGATACATCAATATTAGGAAAATATACTTCGTATCTTTGAGTAAATGCACTAGACGTTTTTTTTGATATTACATAATCATATTCTTTTGATTTTGCATCGTGTCTTGCGTGAAATGTGTTTTTTACTATTTCTGATTTAATTATTCTAATATCTTCTGGTAATCTTTTATTTAATCCATCAGTTAAAATATTAGGTTCAATTAAAGCTTCAAAATCAAAATGAACTACTTGACCTAAAGCGTGTACGCCTTTATCAGTTCGACCTGATACAAAAACTTTTACTTCTTTTGAAGTCATTCTTTTAATACTTTTTTCAAGTGTCTTTTGAATCGAGTCATGATTGCTTAATCTTTGCATTCCGTAATAATCACTACCATCATAAGACACGGTTAACTTATAGCGATACATTTTAAAGTAATATTCTGCCAACGATAATTAAAGCTAAAATTAATGCCGTAATTATTAAACTAATAATGTCTGGCGCTTTAGTTTTATATTCGTTAATTTTAGTTCTTTTAGCTCCAATCACGTAACCTCTAGCTTCCATTGCGTTACTCAAATCTTCAGCTCTTTTAAATGAAATAATAAAGACTGGAACTAAAAGTGAAACCATCTGCATAATCTTATCTTTTAACTTACCTTCGTTAAAATCAACGCCTCTTGAAGCTTGAGCTTTCATAATTTTATTAGTCTCTTCAAGAAGTGTTGGAATATATCTTAAAGTAAGAGATAACATCATTGCTAAGGTATCTACTGGGAATTTGATTACTTTTAATGGTTTTAAAAGTGATTCAATTCCGTAGTTTAAATCAGTTGTCATAGTAGTTAGGGTAAGTAGTGATGTTAAGATAATAACATTTAAGATCCTTAAAACTAAAAATCCACTTCTAATTAATGATTCATCATATAACTCAGCTTTATAATTAGCAATTAAACCCCAACTTTCTGGCATATAATGCTGAACTGCAAATAAACCAAATACCATTATTAAGAAATAAATAAATTTAAATTTAATATATTTTTTGGTTAGTAAATAAATTACTAAAATTAAAATCATCGCTCCTAAACTTGCCCATGTGAAATGAAGTGGAATTTCAGGAACTACTAAAGTAGCATTAGGACCAACTTGATAATAAAATATTTGAATTATAAATGTAAATGTCAGTAAAAACATTACTGGTCTAAAACCACTTATTACTTTCATAATTGGTACTTTTGAAGTAACAATTAATAAAAGATTAATTAAAGTTAACGCTCCTAAGGTTGCTAGATATGGCCATTCAGTTTTAATTGGAATAACAAATAAACTTGCTAGCATAAAAATTAATGCCAGTAATTTATATCTTGGATCTAATCGGTGAAGCCATGAATCTCTTGGAACATACTGCCCAATAACAATATTATTCATTCCTAGCCTCCACGATATATTCTAGTAAAGATTCGTAAGTATACTTTTCTTCAAATTTTAATCCCGTTTCTTCTTCTAGATATTTTAATATTTTAATGGTTTGTGGTTCACTTAGATGATAATCTTTGAAATTTTCTTTTTCAAATAATTCTTCTTTTGTACCATCAAAAGTAATTAAACCATCACTTAAAACAATAACTCTTTTCGCGTACTCACTGACTAGATCCATATCATGAGTAATTAAAATGATTGTTTTATTAGTTTTTTCATGGATTTCTTTAAATAACTCCATCATCTCAGTGCGGCCTTGAGGATCTAATCCTCTTGTCGGCTCATCTAAAACTAATACTTTAGGATCCATCGCTAAAATACCAGCAATCGCCGCTCTTCTCATTTGACCGCCACTAATTCTAAATGGTGAAGCTTTTAAAATTTCATCATTAAGTCCTACAAGTTTAGCTGCCTCTAACGCACGTTCTTCAGCGTTAGCTGCAGTCTTTTTAAAATTTTTAGGACCAAACATAATATCTTTTAAAACTGTTTCTTCAAATAATTGATATTCAGGAAACTGAAAAACTAAACCAACTTCTTGACGAAGTTCGTTTATTTTTTGACGCTTCTTAGCAGGTAATTTGAACCCAAAAGCATTAACTACACCACTATTAGGAACTAATAAACCGTTCATTAGTTGAACTAATGTTGATTTCCCGCTTCCAGTATGACCAACAACTGCGATAAACTCTCCGGTCCCGTTTATTGTTAAATCAACACCTTTTAAAGCGTGGGTAGTATCAGTAAGGCCGCTATATTGAAAGTTTACTTTTTCAAACCGTATTTCCATAACGCCTCCATAATTTTATCTTTATTCTTAAAATCATATTTCTTTAAATCATTTTGTAATTTTAAGGCTAAAGGTAATTCTAAATTAGATGATTTTAATAATTCTTCTTCTTTAAATACTTCTTCAGGAGTTCCTTTTAAAATAATTTCTCCAGCTCTCATTACAACTAATTCATCACTTAAATTAGCAAACTCTAAATCATGAGTAATTGTAACGATAGTTTTTCCATATTCTTTGTTTAATAGTTTAATTAACTCGACAATTTCTTCAGTTCCCTTAGGATCCAACATTGAAGTTGCTTCATCAAAGATCATAATATCTAAATCCATCGCTAGTGCTCCCGCAATAGCAACTCTTTGTTTTTGACCACCCGAAAGTTCGTGTGGTCCTTTATGTAAATAATCTTGCATGTTAACTAAACTTGCATAATGATTAATTTTTTCAAACATTTCTTCTCTTGGTATTTGTTGATTTTCCATACCAAAAGCGATATCATGCAGTACAGTTACCCCAACAAATTGATTGTCTGGGTTTTGAAACACGATACCTATTTTTTTACGCACATCAGAAAGAGTATCTTCAGTTAACAAGATTTCATCATCACCAATTAAAATTTCTCCCTCATCAGCTTTTAAAAGTCCCATTAAAAGTTTAGCAAGTGTTGACTTACCACTTCCGTTATGACCTAAAATAGAAACCCACTTACCTTTTTGGATTTCTAATGAGATGTTTTTAATTGTTTCGTGCTTTTCGCTATATTTAAACGATAAATTATTAATTTTTATCAATTCATTCACCAACCAATATCATATCTATGATATTATACCATATTTTCAAGGCTAAATAGATGATAATAGTGTATAATAATAAATAGTGAAGGGAAGATGGTAAATATGGTTACATATTTAAACAATTTAAACTATAACCGTGAAGTTACTTCTAACAAAAAAAGAGTGATCATTCTTTTTGCATCATCTTGGTGTATCGCTTGCGAAGAAATTTTACCTAAATATGAAAGGTGGGCCGAAGAGTATTCCGATCAATTAGAATTTAAAGTAATTGATATCGCCAAAAATAAACATCTTGTTAAAAAATTTGATGTTGCAACGGCCTTAACCTTCATTATTATGGAAGGAAAAACAGTTATCACCAGATTTGCTGGAATGCAAACTGATGAAACATTTAAATACTTTATTAATAGAGCATGAAAAAACCGCCACAAGGCGGTTTTTTAATTTTATCCATTATTTGATTTCGATATATTTTGTAACTTCTTGTTTAGTTCCTTCTTTTGGAAATTTTAAAGTTAAAACTCCATTCTCTAATGATGCATTAATGTCTTCTTCAGTAAATGTTTCTCCTACATAATAACTACGTTTAACATTGACGCTTCGTCTTTCTTGTCTTAAATACCTTTCGTTTTCATCTTTAACTTCATCAGTTTGAGAAACCTCAATTGTTAAATATCCGTTATCCAGTGTAAGTCTTAAATTTTCCTTATCAACGCCAGGAACATCTACTAGCAATGTATAATCATTATCTGATTCTTTTAGATCGGTAGCTAGATATGTTGTTCTGGTAGAGTCTTTAAAGAAATCATCAAACATTTCATCGAAAACTCTAAATGGACTTCTTCTTGTAATCTTGTACATATTTATCACTTCCTTTTCTCAACTATAGTATAACACAAATAATTGGCACTGTCAACGGTAGAGTGCTAATTGTGGGATTTTAAAGATATTTTAACAAAAGATAAAAAAAGCTTGATTCCATCAATTAGAATCAAGCTTTTCCAAGTTAATTAAAATTTAGTATCATCAACGCTATCTAAATAAGCTTTTAATGGTTTAGCTACGCGTTTAATGGTTCCATCAACAAATGGATTTTCAAGCCCAACTTGTTCAAGTAAACCAAGGAAACTATATGATCCACCAAGTTTACAAAGTGATACATAATTTGACCATGCTTTTTCGTGATTTTCGCGATCTTTAATCCAATATTGGAATGCTACTACTTGAGCTAAAGTATAGTCTATATAGTAAAATGGTGAACTAAATACGTGTCCTTGACGGAACCAGCGAGTTCCTTTTTTCGCAAATTCGTCAACCCCATAATCTAATGTTGGATTATATTTTTTCTCAATTCTTGCCCAAGCCGCTTTTCTTTCAGCTGGTGTTACACTTGGATTTTCATAAACCCAGTGTTGGAATTCATCAACAGTTGCTCCGTAAGGTAAAAATGAAATAGCCCCAGCTAAATGAGAGAATTTATATTTATCAGCATCTTCTTCAAAAAATAAATTAATCCAAGGCCATGCGAAGAATTCCATTGACATTGAATGAATTTCAGCAGCTTCCATTGTTGGCCAGCGATATGCTGAAAGTAAATCTCTTGATTGATACACTTGGAATGCGTGACCTGCTTCATGAGTTAAAACGTCAACGTCACCTTCGGTTCCGTTAAAGTTAGCGAAAATAAATGGTGAACGGTAACCTGGAATATATGTGCAATATCCACCACCACGTTTACCTGGTTTAGAATCTAAATCCATTAATTCACGGTCCAACATAAAATTAATAAATTCTCCTGTCTCTGGTGACATTTCTTCATACATCTTCTTAGCTCTAGCAACCATCCACGCTCTATCTCCTTTTGGAGTAGGGTTCCCTGATAAAAATGATACTGCTAAATCGTATGATTTAGGATCTTTAAAGCCTAATCTTTTCGCTTTTCGCTTTTGAAGATCGGCTACAATTGGAACGATTACTTCATAAATTTGATCACGATATTTTTTAACTTCTTTTGGACCGTAATCAGTTCTGCCCATTCTATCATATCCTAATTGAACATAGTTTTCATAACCTAATTCTAATGCCATTTGGTGACGTTTTTGAACCATTTCATGATAAATATTATCAATTTCTGTTTCTTTAGTTTCTAACCATCCTGATACAGCTAGTTGAGCTTTCTTTCTTGTTTCGCGGTCAATATGAGTTGTATAAGGAGTCATTTGACTTAAGTTTAAAACTTTACCATCAAAATCAATTTTAGCGCTAGCAATTAATTTTGAATATTCTGTAGAAAGTTTGTTTAATTCCTGAATTAGTGGAACAATCTCAGGTTTAAATGTTTTTAAACTTAGTGCTGTTTGATCGAAAAATAGTGTTCCCATTTTTTCTTCAAATTGTTTACGATATTTAGTGTTATAAACAAGTAAATTAATTTGATGAAAAAGTGGCATTAATGTCGGTACTTCAACATCAAAAAATTCATTTTCTTTTTCATAAAACTCATCGGTTGTATTAATTGAGTTTCTAATACTAGAAAGTGTCGCCATCGTTCCAAACGATTCACCTAGCTTGTCAATTTCTAAATATGCTTCGTATTGCTCTTCAAAAGAGTGCTCATCAGTTAACTTTTCCATTTGTAAAGTTAACGCTTTTTTTAGTTCGTCTAGATTAGGACGAACATACTTGTAATCATTAAATTTTTTCATATATTTCTCTCCTTTTTTATACAAAATCATAACCTAATGGTGTTAGAGTAAATTTTGCTACTTTGAAAAACTGTAAGCCAATTGGAACTCCGATAATTGTAAGACATAATAATGCACCAATAATTCCGTAGTATAAAAACAAAATCCACCCAAATAATATCGCGTAAACTATATTTATAACTCTTTTGGTTGTAGTTCCACTAACTTCCTTTACTTCTTTACCCAATGGCCAAAGAAGAAATCCTGCTAGTTTAAAATATTGAAGTCCAATTGGAATAAAAATAATGGTAATACACAACAAAATTCCTGTAACAAATGCGCTTAATGATGATAGAAGACCACCAACGATTAGCCAAATAATATTGCCTAGTGTTCTCATATGTTTTTCACCTCATTAATAAATTATAGTAATGCTACACTATAAATTATACTAAAAAAAGCGATTATTCGGTAAATATATGAAATACAATATATTAAATAATTTGTATTATATGATAATTATGTATATTGACTTAAAGCGCAATCAATTTCTTGTAATGATTTTTCTATATCATCGCAATTAAGATCTCGGATACTTAATTTCTTTTTATCTCTTTGTTCTAATTGTTTTTTTATATCTCTTTTAATGTATATCTCGGATAACTTATAGTCGTTAAGGTTATCAAACTCAACTTTATGTTTATTTTTATTTCTTGAATTCAAGATCTCTATCATCATTTTTTCATCAAAAGGAAGCTTTTTATCATAATATTCCCAAATTTTATGAATATCATAAAAGTCTCTAGCTCTTCTAATTTGGTCATCATCTTCTTCGTTGGTTTCTAAAAACTCACCATATAATTCTTTTTGAAGGAGAATTTTTTCAAACATAGTACGAAATGGAGTTTGGGTTATTACCTTTATCTTTGTAACTTCATATATTTTTTTATCAGCATCGCTCATATGTTCCATTATGTAAGGAGCAATCATTTTTTCTTCTGTAGGAAATGGATCATTAAACGTCAATAATTCTAGTCTAACTCTCTTGTCTGTTTCTTCTATATTATCAATCTCATTCTCGCCATATTGTAAAAAGACCACTTTAAAATCTTGAGATATTTTGTTATCATCAATAATAGGGCCTGTTTTTTCCCATCTTTGTTTAATATTTTCAATAATTTCATGTGTGACTTTTTGTGCTTTTTTATTAGTGCCTTTACGCACAGAAATATCAATATCTTCAGAAAATCTTTTTATTATGTCAAAACCTTTTGATAGTGCAGTGCCTCCGATAAATACAATTTCATTATTAAATTCATACAAATATTTTAAAACTAAGGTAACATAATAATCTTTTTCAACAATTATTGCAGGAATATTTCCTTTTTCTTCTGTTTGCGCTATGTAATTTCTAAATAATTGTTTATTTTCATGCAACTTCATCTAAAATCTCCTTTATTCTTTTACGAAATTGAGAGTGAACTCCCCCCTTATAATAATTAGAAAATTTTAAGGTTTTTTCTTTATTTAGTTTTAATTTTAAAAATATATTTGAAAGCATAACTTTTGTCGTCTTGTAATTATAATCACTAAGGCTCATATTGTTAACAAGTTCTAAAAATTCCGCATACAGATAATTGTTTTTATCAATTTGAAATTTAGAAGACCATACTATTACATTATTCCTAAATTCTTTTTTTGCTCTAGTGTTTCTACTTACATTATTGGTAATAACTTCATAATAAGTAGAAACTTGAGTAGTTAATTTATATTTATATACCAAATAAGCTCCAGTTCTAATACCTTTGTAATCTTCTAAATATTTTCTTTTCACAATTTCTTGTAAATCTGGTTTTAAATTTTTAAATCTCTCATCATCAGAAGGAAAATAGTAAATCCCGTTTTCAACTTTATTAATTAAATTAAACTTTACTAAACCACTTAAATATTGGTTAAACGTATTATCGTTTTGTACATCAAAAAAATCTTTAAGTTCATCTTTAAAGATCGGAATTCTTAAGCCAAATTTTTCTTTTGCACCTTGAATGTCCATAAAATCCACCTATCGCAATAGTTTTTATATAATAATTATAGCATTATATAAAAGACAATTCAAGTTTTTAAAATAAAAAAAACGGATATTAGGTGCTCCCTAATATCCGTTTACTTTAAATTAATTATACAAATTCAATAATCGCCATTGGTGTAGCATCCCCCTCTACGAGGTACTGTTTTGATAATTCTTGTATATCCACCATTGCGATCTTGATATCTTGAACCGATATCATTAAATAGTTTTTGCAAAGCGGTTTGGCCGCCTTCTGCATCTTCTGGACGAACCATTTTTGCAGCTTGACGACGAGAGGCAAGATCGCCTTTTTTGCTTAAGGTTGCATAAAGTGATATATTAAGCTTTTTTTATTAAAGTCTACTAAATAGGCTGCACTCTATTTTATAAACCCCTCCTTATTACCTAATTAGTCTGTATAATTTTTCTCTTTTATATTGTTTTTTCGTCTTGAGTATATAATAAAATAATCGTTTTACCAAGTCCCCATCTTAAAAATTAAGCAATTATTTAAAATATTTCCTTCTATAATCACGATAAGAATCAAAATTTGGTATTATATATAACTCTCTTGTTGTATCAATATAATCGTAATTATTGGATTTTTGATTCATTTTAATATAATCGCTATATGTATATTCAATACCTAAATGGTTTGTTAGGTGTTTTAAAGATTCAAAAGTAATAGGTTGATTAGAAACATAAACTTTACCATTTGGTAATATAGTTTGAAAAAATATTTGTCCAGGAGTCATAAGTTGTCCACATAATTCACAATATGTATCTTCGTAAGGTCCTTGATACTCTCCGATACACGGCATAATTTCTTGATGATCACAAATCGAACAATTAGCATAATGTTGCTTCATCCCATAAGGATTAGATGATTGTATAGGAGTATATGTTGTGAATATATGATTTGAAGTACTAACGACAGTCCTACATCTATCGCATAGTTGACCATGATTATAACCTAAATCAACTATTGTGGTGTTTGTGTGCGTGCATAGTTGTCCATTGAAATAAACTGGGTGTCTTGATGGATTCCAGTGAATACTAAATGTGCTTGGAACACTTGTTCTACCTGGCAGTAAAATAAAAATATTTCTAGTTATATTAAATGCATTACTATCTGCATGAGTAATCGTATTTGGTACCGAAATTGTTGTAATTTCACTACTATTGTTAAATGCATAACTACCAATTCTAGTTATTTGCCTTCCAGCAATTTCAGTAGGTATTGCTATGTGTGATACTTCATTGTCTAGTAATTTTAGATATTTATCATTTTTAAAAGAATAATTCCCAAGCCAATCAACTTGTGTATTAATAGAAAAAGCATTATTGCCAAGATGTGTTATAGACTCGGGTATTGTAATTTTAGATAATTGGGTTTGACCAACGAATGCGGAATTACCTATTTTGGTGACCGTTCTACCATTTATGAGTTCAGGATTTGTAATAGACCCTAATAAATTGAATCCACTTGTAACACCTGTTATCGTGCATTGGGTATTGTTGCTAGGATTTGGTGTTGAGGTGAGTGCGACGCTTGCGACGGCGCGAAATGCGTTTAACCGGCCATTCGTTACACAAAGCCCATTTAATGGATTTATTCCATCAATATTTGGAATATCGACATTATCTACAATAGCTGCTTTTATTTGTTCGCCTGTCAAACTAGGATTTACCGCCAAAAGCAATGCTGCAACTCCTGTAACATGCGGCGCTGCCATCGATGTACCATTATAAGTATCATAACCAGTTGATGAAACAGTAGTAGGAACGGTGCTTAGAATGTTTCCACCAGGAGCAAAAATATCAACAGCTGTTGAACCAACATTGGAAAACGAACTAATTGCTCCATCACTATCCAACGAACCTACCGTAATTTGTCTTTCGCAATTGAAACTACCAGGATAATTTGGTGATGCATTCTCATTAATATTTGTACCATCTCCATTACCTGCTATGCACACAAATAATCCTTGATATCCATCAATCGCATTTCTAAGGCTAACGCTATTGGGGAAATTCCATCCACTAAAATTCAATAAATGTATACGCTGATTTGTATACCATAGATCACGTGCATGATTAATAGCCTCTATAACATAATCAATATTCAAATAAGAGCCTGTTGCAACTTTCAAGGGAACTAGCGAAACATTCCATGCCACCCCAGCTATTCCTCCATTGTTAGAAGCAACAGCCCCAATAATTCCTGCAACATGGGTGCCATGCCCATTCGTATCGATAGTAGTTCCGCTACCTGTAAAATCTCTTCCTGCCACCAAATTAGCATTTAAATCTACATGATCAGCTATTCCTGAATCAATAATACCCACGCGCACATTACTTAATCCTGTCGTAAAATCCCATGCCTCTCTTGCTCGTATTCCTAATGTTCCAGAAATTCCGTCCACACCCCATTGATTATTATAGTTAGTTATGCTTGGCGGCATTAATCCTAATTGCCCTATATAATTAGGCTCGGCGCATTTTATACCTTCAATTTGCTCCAACCGCTTTATAACTTCCAAAACGTTTTCTTTTGAAGCAATAGACAATTGTAACTTTAAAATTTGATTGAAACTTGATTCATCAACGCCTTTGGTTCGTACATCACCAGTAACAATTGATAAATCTTTTATATATTCTATATTAAACTCCCCAAAAAAATTTTTATTGTGAATTTTGTTTATTCCACCTATATTTTTGTCCATAATTACAATAACACTACTATCATCAAAATTATCTTCAAGCGTAGCATTGCTGTAAATTTTTGGTTCAAATTTTGAAATCTCTACTTCAGCAGCAAATACTATTAACAACCCAGCATAAATAGTAAATAAATTTAAGATCAATAAAATTATTAACAATAAAGTTATTCTATCAAAAAATGTTTTTTTAATCGTTAGGTTTCTCATTTTTTATTTTCTCCCATATAGTGTTTTATTCATTAACCCATACAAGAATATCATTTCCACTATTATACTCAAATGTAATTCCTGCGACAACGATTTTTCTTATTACACCAAAAGTTCCAAAATTATCTTTCATTCTTATAACTACCGCACCATTATAAGTTCCGTAATAATATATGATTTCAACATCGTCAATTGTGAGCTTATCATGTTTACTTATATTAGGTTTAACATGTGTTTTAAAAAACAATTGACAAATCTTATTTGACATTTCCACACTCAAAGCACCCGGCTCTTTCGGTATTGGAATAAATGTATCCGGGATATTTTCAAGAGAACCATGATAATAAGCGATGCTCATCAAATCTTGTTCATTTAATAAATTTTTGTTATAAGCTTCTTGTAAACTTTCAAATCTTCCCATCTTAACCTCCTCGGACTTCTTATTACATGCTGCTATTGAAAATAGCATTAAAACTACTATCATTAATCTAATTAATTTTTTAATCATTTTGTAAAGCCCTCCTTATTCCCTTATTTGTCTATATATTTTTCTCTTTTATCTTATTATTTTACCTTAACTATACAATATAAGTATTGTTTTTTCAAGTCCTTTTATATAAAATTAAGCAATGGCTTAAGCAAATCATTTTATATATTTCCTTCTGTTTGCTCAAGTTCTCGAATGACATTGACTACATTTTCTTTTAACCTTTCAGGTAACTTAATTTGAAGTATTTGATTAAAATCATCTGTATCAATATTCCTAGTATTTTTGTTTGTAAAGGTCAAGTCATATACAACTTCTTAAGAAAAATCACAAAAAAACTATCTTCATGAATTTTATTAATGCCACTCGTTTGCTTATCTAGGACAACAAGAACGCTACTATCATCAAAGTCATCATCAATGGTACCATTTCAGTATTCTTTCACTTGTGATATCTGTATGTCAGATGATCGAATGTAATCCTAGTATTGCCTACAAAAAAACAAATGATATCATCAAAGATACTAACATCGCTAACATAAAAATAAACGCTTTTTTTCATTTTCAACATAATCATTTTTAAAATTTCAATCCCCCTTTTATTGTTTTATTTTTTCAACAATAGTTTTTAACTCGCTTTCTTTTATGTCTTGATATTGACCTTCAACCTTTGTAAAAAGAGAGGATTTCAGAAGTCTTGCCCTATATGTATTAGGAGTATCAGTTTCATAAATTTCAATTACGGCATAACCTACTATATTAGTATCAATTTTTAAAAATATGTCAATATAGAGTGAACCCCATTCAGTAGACTTTAATAAAAAAAGGGGTAATATATCACTTTATGTAACCGTAAGCGAAAATTTCAAATCGTTTTTAAAACACCTTCGTATATACTTAACGTATAGGAGGTGTTTTTTAATGGCTAAAAAAGGTCAAACATATAAAAGATATACAAAAGAATTCTAACAAAAAATAATTTATGAAAAAATTAAAGTAGACAAATCATATGGTTACTTATCCGAAAATTATGGTGTTTCTGAAGGAACAATCATAACATGGGTATATAAATATCGAAATGCAGGCGATGAATTAATAGTTAAAAAGTGTGGACGTAAAAAAGATGAAGAAATCGATTATAAAGAGTGATACGAGATCCTAAAAAAGTTCCAGGATTACTTGAAGGAGGTCGATCGAAAGAAAAAATAAACTTTATTAACAAGCATAAACACATATATCGTATTAATATTATGTGTGAGGTATTAGAAATAAGTAAAAGCAACTATTACAAATACAAAACTTTGAAGATAGTGATTACATTGATTATAAAATAATAAAGAAAATATTTGATAAATCTAGAAAGACATATGGTTACAGACGAATCACAGATGAACTTAAAAATAAAGGAATAATCATGAATCACAAGAAAGTATTAAGAATTATGAGTAAATACGGATTAATACCAGGATACGAAAGAAGGTTTAGAAACTACTCAAAAGAGTATATAAAAGAAAACGTAAGAGGAAATATACTTAATAGAAACTTCGACCAAGAAGGATGGGTTACAGATATAACATATTTAATAATTAATGGTAGACGAGCTTATTTATCAACCATATTAGACCTAAAAACAAGGAAAGTGATAGCTTACAATATAAGTAAGAAAAACGATAATCTATTAGTAATAAATACCTTACTAAAGGCCTTAAAAACAAAAGATCCAAGTGGACTGACATTCCACTCGGATCAAGGTTCTCAGTATCTTTCAACTGAGTATAGGCTATCTGAGAAGCCAACAAAATTATTATATCCATGTCCACTAAGAGAAACCCGTTGGATAACGCAGTTATGGAAAGTTTCCACTCTTTATTAAAGAAGGAGACTCTCTACAATAATAATATCACATCATTAAAAGAATATATAGACTTAATTAAAGATTGGATAGAATTTTATAATACTGATAGACGGAAATTAAAAAAGTAGACTTTTTTATTAGGGTCTACTTTTAAGGTTTCACATCAATTAGGCGATTCCTAATATCCGTTTTAATATTTTAATTATACAAATTCAATAATCGCCATTGGTGCGGCATCCCCTCTACGAGGTACTGTTTTGATAATTCTTGTATATCCACCATTGCGTTCTTGATATCTTGGACCGATATCATTAAATAGTTTTTGCAAAGCGGTTTGGCCGCCTTCTGCATCTTCTGGACGAACCATTTTTGCAGCTTGACGACGAGAGGCAAGATCGCCTTTTTTCGCTAAGGTAACCATTTTATCGGCTAGTTTTTGTAATTCTTTTGCTTTTGACTCAGTTGTAGTAATGCGTTCATAGATAATAATATCAGTAACTAAATCTCTTAGTAACGCTTTACGTGCTGAAGTTCTTCTTCCTAATTTACTAGACATATAAACTTTCCTTCCTATTCGTCGTAGTCTTCGCCGTCATAATCATCAATATAAGAACTCTTTAGTTCTAGATTATGTTCTGCTAAGCATTCTTTTAGTTCTTTTAATGACTTACGACCTAAATTTCTAATTTTAATAATTTCTTCTTCTCTTAATTTTAAGAGTCCGCCAACTGTAGAAATTCCAGCTCTCTTAATTGCGTTAAATAATCTAACTGACATATCAAGTTCTTCAATCTTCATGTTGTAAATTTGATTTTCTTCATCTTCCTCTTCTTCTTTGATGAACTCGATTTGACCAGCTCTTTCACTAATTTGAACAATAATTTCAAAGTGATCAATTAAAATTTTAGCTGCCATTGCAATTGCATCTTTCGCTTCAATTGCGCCGTTAGTTTCTACTTCTAAAGTTAATTCATCATCATCACCACGAGTTTTTTCAATTGAATATGCAACTCTTAAAATTGGTGAATATAGTGAATCGATTGCGATTAAACCAACTTGGTTACCGCTGTGGATTTTATTTTCATCAGCCGATACATATCCGACACCACGTCTAACAGTAACAACCATTGAAAGTGATCCAACTTCATTTACGTTAGCAATAATTAAATCCGGGTTGACGATTGTTACACCAGTAACTTTTTCAAAGTCGCCAGCAGTTACCACTGCAGGGCCTTGAACGTTTAAGTATAATTTTTGTTCAAAGTCAACATCGTCTGAATCAACATTAATAATTACTTCTTTTAAGTTTAAAATAATACCCATTACGTCTTCATACACACCAGGGATTGTTGAAAATTCATGTTGGACGCCATCAATTTCAACATTTACTATCGCCGCTCCTGGCATTGACGATAATAATACTCTTCTTAAAGCATTACCGATTGTAGTACCATATCCACGTTCAAGTGGTTTAATAGTAAATCTAGCTTTATTACCATCTTTTGAAATTTCTTCAACCGATGTTGGAAGTTCAAATAATAATTTTTTCATTATATACCTCCTAAATAACTATTAACCGCGAGGTCTTTTTGGTGGACGACATCCATTGTGTGGAACTGGTGTAGCATCCTTGATTGCTGTAATTTCTAACCCTGCTGCTTGAATTGATCTAATTGCTGCTTCGCGTCCAGGACCAGGTCCTTTAACAGAAACTTCAACTTTAATCATTCCATTATCCATAGCCGCTTTTGCAGCAGCTTCAGCAGTCATTTGTGCAGCAAATGCAGTTGATTTACGAGATCCTTTGAATCCCATAGCTCCAGCACTTGACCAAGAAACGGCATTACCGTCTAAATCTGTAATAGTTACGATTGTGTTATTAAAAGTTGTGTGGATATGAGCTATTCCAAGAGGAATATTTTTTCTGACTCTACGTCTTGATGTTCTTTTTCTTGACATTTTTTATTCCCCCTTCTTACCTTTTCTTACCAGGTGCATTCTTTTTACCCTTACGAGTACGTGCATTATTTCTAGTATTTTGTCCTCTAACAGGTAAGCCACGACGATGTCTCATCCCGCGGTAAGAACCGATTTCCATTAATCTTTTTACGTTCATTGTTACTTCTCTACGTAAGTCTCCTTCAACTACATAGTTAGTAACTTCTTGACGGATTAAGTTTAATTCATTATCAGTTAAATCTTTAACGCGTTTATTTTCATCAACGCCTGTATCTTTTAAAATCTTTTGGGATGTTTTTAATCCAATCCCATAAATATATGTTAATGATATAACAACTCTTTTATCATTTGGTATATCTACGCCTGCAACTCTTGCCATAACTTTTCTCCTTAACCTTGACGTTGGTTGTGTCTTGGATTTTCACAAATCACTCTAACACGTCCCTTACGCTTAATAACTTTACATTTATCACAAATTGGTTTCACAGATGATCTTACTTTCATTTCATCATACCTCCTATTTTCTTCTATAAGTGATACGCCCTTTTGTTAGATCATATGGTGACAACTCTATTACTACGTTATCACCAGGTAAAATGCGTATGTTGTGCATACGGATTTTACCAGATACATGGGCCAGTACCTTGTGTCCATTTTTTAATTCTACTATAAATTGTGTATTTGGTAATATTTCAATAACTTTAGCTTCAACTTCAATTATTTCATCTCTTGCCATTAAATTCTCTCCTTATAATTTTGGGGTTAATATTTCATACCCATCTTTTGTAATTGCGACCATGTGTTCAAAGTGTGCGCTTGGTTTTTTATCAAGCGTTTTAATTGTCCACCCATCTCGTTCTAGCCTAATATTTGCCGTTCCTAAGTTGATCATTGGCTCAATACAAATTGTCATTCCTTCTTGTAGAAGCTCCCCTGTATTTGGATTTCCAAAGTTTAAAATTAGTGGATCTTCATGTAAAGTTCTTCCAATTCCGTGTCCCGCTAATTCCTTTACTATGCCATATCCATAAGGTTTTACAAATGACTCAATCGCATATGAAATATCGCCCACGCGATTGCCTGGCTTGACAGCTTCTAGCCCGCGAAAGAGTGCTTCTTCAGTGACTTCAAGTAATTTTAAGATTTCTGGGGCGACATTACCGATTGGATATGTCCATGCTGAATCAGCATGATATCCTTGGTATTCGACACCTAAATCAATTGAAATAATATCTCCGTCTTTTAATATAACTTTTTTATTTGGAATTCCGTGAACTACCACTTCATTAACTGAAGTACAAATAGATTTTGGAAATCCTTCATAATCTTTAAATGACGGATAAGCACCTTTACTTAAGATAAAATCATGGGCGATTTTATCTAATTCTAATGTTGATATGCCGGGTTTCAAGTGACGTTCTAATTCTAGCCTAGTTTCGGCTAGAATTAGTCCGGCTTGTCTCATAATTTCTATTTCTCGTTTTGACTTATAATTAATCACAATTATTCTCCTAAGATTTGAACTACTTCTTTATCAGTTTTAGCAATTTCTAAACCTGATACGTCCTGTAGAATACCTTGATTGCGGTAATAATCAATTAATTCTTTTGTTTGATTTTCATACACTTCTAGTCGTTTTAAAACAACTTCAGCGTTATCATCTTTACGTTGAATTATTTCGCCACCGCAAACATCACAAATACCTTCAACTTTAGGTTTTTTATTTGTAACGTGGTAAACTGCACCGCATTTCGAACAAATTCTTCTTCCACTAATCCTATTAACTAAAATATCTTGTGGTGGGTTAATGTTGATTACTGCAGTAACCTTCCATCCATGACGTTCAATTAGTTGATCTAAAGCTTTCGCTTGAACTAAGTTTCTTGGATATCCATCAAGGATAAATCCTTTTTGAACATCTTTTTGAGACAATCTATCTCTTACAATATCATTAGTTAATTGATCAGGTACTAATTGACCTTTATTAATATATTCTTTTGCTAATTTACCAATAGGTGTTTCTTTTTTAAAGTGCTCTCTAAAAATATCACCTGTTGCAATATGTGGAATTTGATATCTTTTCACTAATAACTCAGCTTGTGAGCCTTTACCAGCTCCTGGTGCTCCTAGTAAAATAACGATCATTTAAATCACCCGAAAATTCCTTTATACTCATCTTGTTCAGCGTCAGTTTCTAATTGGTCAGTTGTTTCAATTGCTACACCCACTACAATTAGAAGTGAAGTACCACCAAGGATAATTGCTTGTCCGGCAGCACCTTTCAATCCGAAGATTGCGCTAGTAACGATTGGTAGAATCGCTAGAACAACTAGATAAACTGTACCAATAATCGTTATCTTGAAGAGTAATTTAGCTACAAAGTCTTTTGTATCTTCTCCTGGTCTTACCCCTGGAATATATGCATTAGCTTTTGATAAGTTATCCGCAATTTTTCCTGGATCGATTTGTAAGAATGAGTAGAAAAATGAAAAGACTACAATTAATACTACATAAAGTATAAATCCGATTGGATTAGTATAACCAAAGATTTGGTCAATCCAATATCCCCAACCTGAAGATACGTTTTGAGTGAAGAACCCAGTAATTGTCATCGGGATTGATAAAATTGTTGAAGCGAAGATTACTGGAATAACCCCAGCACTGTTAAGCTTCATTGGGATATTTGCATCACTCTTACCTTGACGGTTAGCATATTGAATCGGAATTTTTCTTTGAGCAGTTTCCATGAATACTACTGCTAGTAAAATTCCTAAGTATAATAATGTAATAACTACAAACCATACATAAGACCAATTTCCATTAGTCTTATCAATGATATAGTATTGCCACATTACTGAAAACATTGTTGGAATACTTGTTACGATTCCGGCAACAATCAATAATGATGTACCGTTACCGATACCTTTTTTAGTAACCATATCAGCAATCCAAATTGAAAATGCAGTTCCTGCAGCAATTGTAATTGCCATATAGATATGACCTAAAACATCATTTCCAGTGTATCTATAGTGGAAGACACTTCCTTGACCAGTTGATGTTCCTAAAATTAGAGCGTAACCTTGAATAAATGCTAATACAATAGCAAGAATTCTAGTCCAACGGTTAATTTTAGCTTTTCCAGCTTCACCAGTTTCAGCTAGTTCTTTCATTGCAGGTATTACCATTTGTAATAACTGTAAAACGATTGATGCTGTAATATAAGGTGAAATCCCTAATGCTAAAACTGAAAATCTTTGTAAGGCTTGCCCAGTAAAGTTATTTAATATTGAGAAGAAATTTCCGCTTTGTTGAAACATAGCGTCAATTGCTGCTGTATTATATAACGGTACTGGAATATATGAAACGATTCTAAATACTAATAATACAACTAAGGTAAAAGCGAATCTTACCATAATTTTCTTATTAGAAAGCAGTCGTTTAATGCGCGCCCACATGTTAAATCACCTCGGTAGTTCCACCAACTGATTCAATAGCTGTTATAGCGTTTTTAGAAAATAAATTGGCTTTAACCGTAAGTTTTTTAGTTAAAGTACCATGTCCTAATACTTTAACTCCATCTTTATGCTTAGAAATAATTCTTTTTTCTAATAGTACTTCTGGTGTAACCACGTCTCCGTTATTAAACACTTCTAAGTCTCTAACGTTAACGATTGCGTAATCTTTATGATTTACATTTTTAAATCCACGTTTTGGTAAACGTTGAAATAATGGTAGCTGTCCACCTTCAAACCCTGGTCTAGTGCGGCCACCTGATCTTGCAAGTTGTCCTTTATGGCCTTTTCCTGCGGTTTTACCAGTTCCACTACCGATTCCTCTACCAATTCTTTTACGACTTTTACGAGGAGTGTTTGGTTGTAAATTACTTAACATTTGCCTAACCTCCTTAATCTAATTCTTCTACTTTAACTAGGTGGCTAATTGTATTAACCATACCTAATGTTGCATCATTTTTTGGGACTTCTACTGAATGTCCAACACGATGTAAGCCTAATGCTTTAGCTGTTTTAACTTGATTTGGCTTTCTTGCAATTAAACTTCTTGTTAATGTTATTCTAATCATTATCTCACGTCCTCCACTCTGATTCCGCGTAGTTTCGCAACTTGTTCAACTGTTCTTAGTCTTTCTAATGCATCAAATGTTGCGCGTACAACGTTAATTGGAGTTGCTGTACCTAATGATTTTGATAAAACGTCATTGATACCTGCAAGTTCAAAAATCGCTCTTACTGCTCCACCAGCAATAACTCCGGTACCTTCAGAAGCAGGTCTCATAAATACGCGACCAGCACCGAAAACTCCAGTTGCTTCGTGTGGGATTGTAGTTCCAACTCTTGGAACTTCAATTAAATTTGCTTTAGCAGCTTCAACCGCTTTTTTAATTGCATCAGGTACTTCTTGTGCTTTACCTGTACCAAATCCAACTCTACCTTCTCTATCACCAACTACTACTAATGCTGAAAAGCGGAATCTTCTACCACCTTTAACAACTTTAGTAACACGGTTGATATGAACAACTCTTTCTTCAAACTCTTTTTCTTCAGCTTGTCTTCTTGGTTCTCTTTGCATTGCTCAACCCTCCTTAAAAATCTAAGCCGGCTTTTCTTGCCGCTTCAGCTAATTCTTTAACACGGCCATGGTATAAATAACCGCTGCGGTCAAATACTACTTGCTTAATTCCTGCAGCTAATGCTTTTTCAGCAATTAATGCACCTAGTTTTTGAGCAACTTCTTTGTTATTTCCATGTAAGCCTAGTTCTTGAGAACGAGCACTAACTAATGTATGTCCATGAATATCATCGATAACTTGAACATAAATTGCTTTATTTGATCTATAAACACTTAAACGTGGACGAGTAGGAGTACCTTGTAAATGATTTCTAATTCTTAAATGACGTTTTTGTCTTGATACGTTACTTGATTCTTTTCTAATCATTTTAATTTCCCCCTTTACTTAGCAGTTTTACCGGCTTTGCGGCGTACGTGTTCATTTTCATAACGAATTCCTTTTCCTTTATAAGGTTCAGGTTTTCTAACTTTTCTAACGTTAGCAGCAAATTCACCAACTAATTCTTTTGAAATTCCTGAAATTGTAACTTCAGTATTCTTTTCTACTGTAACTGTTAATCCTTCTGGAATTTCTAAATCAACTGGGTGTGAAAACCCCATAGTTAATGCTAATGTATTACCATTAACTTGTGCGCGGTATCCAACCCCTAAAATAATTAATTTCTTCTTAAATTCTTCGTGAACTCCGTGAACCATATTAGCAAGTAATGCTCTTGTAGTTCCGTGAATTTGACGAGTGAATCTTTCGTTATTTGGACGGCTTAATTTAATTTCGCCGTTTTCAATCTTAATATCGATTATTGGGTTAAATTGTGATTTTAATTCACCTTTAGGTCCCTTAACAACTACTTCGTTGTTTTCTTGAAGCATAACTTCAACACCTGCGGGAATCTTAATCACTTTATTACCTATACGTGACATATCTATTCCCTCCTATTACCATACGTAAGCAAGTACTTCGCCACCAACTTGGGCTAATCTTGCTTCTTTGTCTGTCATTATACCTTTTGATGTAGAAATTAAGGCGATTCCTAAACCATTTAAAACTCGTGGAAGTTCTTCGACTTTAGCATAAACTCGAAGTCCTGGTTTCGATATCCTTTTTAAACCTTTAATTACTCTTTCGCGTGAGCTAGTGTATTTTAAAGTAACTACTAATGTTCCTTGTATTTCACTAGGAATCACTTCATATGAAACGATGAATCCTTCTTTAACTAAAATTTTAGCGATTTCTTCTTTCATTTTAGAAAGTGGGATTTCAACTTTTTCATGACGCATTTTATTTGCATTTCTGATACGTGTCAGCATATCAGCAATTGGATCAGTCATAACCATTTTTGCTTCCTCCTTCTTACCAGCTTGATTTTTTAACGCCTGGTAGTTCGCCTCTGTTAGCCATTTCTCTAAATTTTACTCTAGAGATACCAAATTTTGATATATACCCTCTTGGACGTCCGTCGATAGAATCACGATTTCTAATTCTAGTTCTTGACGCGTTTCTTGGAAGTTTTTGAAGTTCATCATAGCGCCCTTCTTTTTTAAGTTGAGCAACCTTATCACGGTATCTTAAATAAACTTCTTTACGTTGTTCGTTTTTCGCAATTTTTGATTTTTTAGCCATGATATCCTCCTTACTTCTTAAACGGCATACCAAGGTGTGCAAGTAATGCTCTACCTTCTTGGTCTGTTTCAGCTGTTGTTACAATCACAATGTCCATTCCGCGGACCTTTTTAACATCATCAAATTTAATTTCTGGGAAGATTAATTGTTCTTTAACACCTAAAGTGTAGTTTCCTCTTCCGTCAAATGAATCTTTTGAAAGTCCTCTAAAGTCTCTAACGCGAGGTAGAGCAATTGATACTAACTTATCGAAGAAATAATACATTTTTTCCCCTCTTAAAGTTACTTTAGCTCCAACAACCATTCCTTCTCTTAATTTAAAGTTAGAAATAGATTTTCTCGCTTTAGTGATAACTGGTTTTTGACCAGTGATTCTTGTTAATTCTGCAACTGCATCTTCAACGATTTTCGGATTTGCTACTGCATCACCCAATCCCATATTAACAACAATCTTTTCTAATTTAGGAACTTCCATTAATGATGAATAATTAAATTCCTTCATAAGTTCAGGAACAACTACATTTTGATATTTATCTTTAACTCTTGACATTATTTGTTCCCTCCTTATTTATCAATATTTTCGCCAGATTTTTTAGCATAGCGAATTTTTTTGCCATCAACTACTTTAATTCCAATTCTAGTTGGAGTTTTAGTCTTTGGATCGATTAACGCCACGTTTGATGCATGAATTGGCGCTTCTCTTTCAATAATTCCACCCTTTTCGTTAGCTTGTGAAGGTGCTTGGTGTTTTTTAACAATGTTAACTCCTTCAACAACTACTCTATTAGTTTTAGGGTAGACCTTTAATACGCGACCAGCAGTTCTGACTTTGTTGCCTTTTTTATCAGTAGTAAATTGATCTTTACCAGCGATAACTGCAACCATATCTCCAGTTTTAATATACATATTAGTCGCCTCCTTATAATACTTCTGGAGCTAAAGATAAGATTCTCATGAAATTCTTTTCTCTTAACTCTCTTGCCACCGGTCCAAAAATACGTGTACCGCGTGGGTTTAAATCTTCTCTAATAATTACGGCAGCATTTTCATCAAATTTGATGTAAGAACCATCTTTTCTTCTTACTCCAAATTTTGATCTTACGATAACCGCTTTAACGATTTCGCCTTTTTTAACAGCTCCACCAGGTGCTGCTTTTTTAACTGTCGCAATAACCACATCTCCAATGTTAGCGTATTTTCTTCCGCTTCCACCTGGAACTTTAATAACTAAAATTTCTCTTGCCCCACTATTGTCGGCAATTAATAATCTAGATTCTTGTTGTATCATGTCTAATTACCCCCTTAATTATAGTTTGGCTTTTTCGATAACTCTTAAAAGACGGAATCTCTTATTTTTTGAAAGAGGTCTAGTTTCCATGATTGCTACTGTATCACCGATACCAGCGATATTTTCTTCATCATGAACGCTAAATTTTTTCGTCTTTTTAATTCTCTTACCATATAAACGGTCTTTTTGATATCTATCAACCGCTACAGTAATTGTTTTATCCATCTTATCTGATACGACAATACCGCGATATACTTTTCGTTTATTTCTTTCCATTCTCGTATCCTCCTATTATTTCGTCTTTCTTTCACTAATGATAGTATGCATTTGAGCGATAGTTTTTCTTACTTTTTTAATTTTAGCTGTATCTTCTAATTGACCTACTGCTAATTGGAAACGTAAGTTAAACAATTCTTCTTTTAATTGACCTATCTTAGTAGTTAATTCTTCATTACTAAATTTTCTTAATTCAGCGGCCTTCATTATGATCACCTCTTGATACTATCTTTGTCTTGATAGGAAGTTTGTGTGACGCTAAGCGAAGAGCTTCTTTAGCTACTGCTTCAGGAACTCCTGCGACTTCAAACATAACTTTTCCTTCTTTGACAACTGCAACCCAATGATCAGGAGCACCTTTACCACTACCCATTCTCACTTCAAGAGGTTTTTTAGTTCTTGATAAGTGAGGGAAGATATTGATCCAGACCTTTCCTAATCTTTTCATGTAACGAGTCATCGCAACTCTTGATGCTTCAATTTGACGAGCTGTAATATAAGCTCCTTCTTGTGCAACAAGACCGTATTCTCCGTTAATAATTAAATTTTTACCTTTCGCTTTACCTTCATAGCTTAATCTATGAGGACGGCGATATTTAGTTCTTTTTGGCATTAACATAATTATTCGCCTCCTTGTTGAGTATTACCTTGTTGTCTAGGGCGACGATTGCCACCACGACGACCTCTTTGTTGAGAGAATCTTTCTTCAAGTTTCTTAAGGTTGTCTTCTCTAGTTTGACCTGGTAAAACTTCACCATGATAAATCCAAACTTTAATACCTAAAATTCCGTAAGTAGTTAAAGCTTCACTAGTTGCATAATCAATGTCTGCGCGTAATGTATGTAATGGTACTCTACCTTCAGAGTATCCTTCGCTTCTTGCCATTTCAGCTCCGCCTAAACGACCAGAAATTAATGTTTTAACTCCTTTAGCCCCAGCTCTTAAAGCTCTTTGAATAGCGATTTTTTGAACTCTACGGAATGACGCTCTTGATTCAAGTTGTCTTGCCATTGAGTCAGCAACGATTTGAGCATTTGCTTCAGGTCTTTTAACTTCAATTACGTTTAAGATAACTTCTTTTCCTGTTAGTCTTTCTAAATCAGCTTCAACTTTTTTCTTGTTTTCAGCATCTCTACCAATAACAACACCAGGTTTAGCTGTGTGTAATCTTAATCTAACACGATTTTTCTCTCTACCTTTTAAACGTTCAATTTCAACGTGAGAAACCGAACCATTTTTATATACTTCCATTAGATGATCTCTAATTAGATAGTCTTCTTTAATTAATGCGGCAACTTCTTTAGAATCAGCGTACCATCTTGAATCCCAATTACGAATAATACCAATTCTTAAGCCGATCGGATTAACTTTTTGACCCATTGTTTCTCACCTCTACTCTCTTTCTGCCACAACAACAGTGATGTGGCTTGTTCTTTTTTGAATGACATCTGCTGACCCCTTAGCACGAGGTAACATTCTTTTCATTCTCACACCTTCGTTAACATAGCATTCTTTAACGAATAATTTGTCAACGTTTAATGAATAGTTATTTTCAGCGTTGGCGATAGCGCTGTTTAATACTTTTAAGATTGCTGGCGACGCTGCACGTGGTGTAAACATTAAGATTGCTTGTGCTTCTTTAACATCTACTCCGCGGATTAAGTCGATAACAAGTCTAGCTTTTCTTGGTGAAATTCTAACTGTTTTAGCTGTTGCTCTTGCTTCCATCATTTGCGTCTAGCCGCCTTTCTATCATCTTTATCATGTCCACGATATGTTCTTGTTGGTGCAAATTCGCCTAGTTTGTGTCCAACCATATCTTCTGTAATATAAATAGGAACATGTTCTTTTCCGTTGTGAACCGCGATTGTGTGTCCTACGAAGTCAGGAAAAATCGTTGAACCACGTGACCAAGTTTGGATAACTTTCTTTTGGTTAGCTTTATTTTGTTCACGAACTTTATTTAATAATTTGTAGTCACAAAATGGACCTTTTTTAATTGAACGAGCCATTTTTTAATTCCTCCTATTATTTCGTACGACGACGCACGATTAAATCGTTTGACGCTTTCTTCGCGCTTCTTGTCTTCACACCACGAGTTTTCTTGCCCCATGGAGTCATTGGTGCAGGGCGTCCAATTGGCGCTCTACCTTCACCACCACCGTGAGGGTGATCAACTGGGTTCATTGCTGAACCTCTAACATGTGGTTTGAATCCCATATGTCTTATCCTACCTGCTTTACCGATTCTTACTAATTCGTGAGCTTCGTTTCCAACGCTTCCGATAGTTGCACGGCAAGTATTTAAGAACTTTCTAACTTCACCTGATTGAAGTCTAATTAAAACGTATTTATCTTCTCTACCTAGAATTTGAGCGCTTGTACCAGCACTTCTTGCGATTTGTCCACCGCGTCCAGGTCTTAATTCGATGTTATGAACTACAGTACCAACTGGGATATTGATAAGTGGTAATGCGTTACCAATTTTAATATCTGCGTTAGCTCCTGATTCAACTTCCATACCTACTTCTAATCCTTGAGGTGCGATAATATATCTTTTCTCACCATCAACATAGTTAAGTAATGCGATATTTGCAGTACGGTTTGGATCGTACTCAATTGTTGCTACTTTCGCTTTAATATCATCTTTGTTTCTCTTGAAATCAATGATACGATATTTTCTTTTCGCACCGCCACCACGGAATCTAACTGTTGTAGTTCCTTGGTTGTTTCTTCCACCAGTGCGAGTAATTGGCGCAAGTAGTGATTTTTCAGGAGTAGTCGTTGTAATTTCATCAAATGTTAAGACACTCATGTTACGACGTCCATTAGTCGTTGCTTTATATTTTTTAACCGCCATAGTTAAAACCTCCTCTAATTTTCACTTCCCGGGTTATACTGCGAAAGCTTCAATTGAGTCGCCATCGACTAATTTAACAATTGCTTTCTTGTATCCAGATGTGTATCCTTCGTATTGCCCCATTCTTTTTTTCTTAGGAACAACATTAATAGTTCTTACTGAGACAACATGTACATTAAAGATTTGCTCGATTGCTTTTTTAATTTCAACCTTATTAGCTTTTTTATCAACAACAAATGTATATGAGTTGTTAGTTTCAACTAATTGCATTGATCTTTCTGTAATAATTGGCTCTTTAATGATTTCAAACTTTCTCATTGTTTTAGGGCCTCCTCAAAATATTTAACTGCTTCAACTGTTAAGACAACTTGTTGAGCATTTAACAAATCATAAACACTTACGTGGTTTGCAACGCCAACTGCTGTAGTTGGAATGTTTCTTGATGATAAGATTGTGTTTTTGCAAATTGCTGTATCAACTACTAAAGATTTTTGATTTACTTTTAATGCATCTAACATAGCTGTAAAGTCTTTAGTTTTAGGATTTGCAAATTCAATTTTATCAACAACAACTAAAGTTTTGTTTTGTGCGTGAGCTGATAATGCTGAACGAAGTGCTAAATTTCTAACTTTTTGGTTTACTTTAACACGATAGCTTCTTGGAGTTGGTCCGAAGATTACTCCCCCGCCTACCCATTGTGCAGCTCTAATAGAACCTTGTCTTGCACGACCAGTTCCTTTTTGGCGGTAAGGTTTTCTACCTCCACCTCTAACTTCAGAACGACCTTTAACATCAGCGTTACCTTGACGCATTGCATTTCTTTGTGCTTTAACTACTTCATAGATTGCGCTTTCGTGTGGTTCAATTCCAAATACTGTTTCATTTAACACTAGGTCACTAACTTTAGCACCTTGTTGATTTAATACTTGTACTTTCATTTATTTGACCTCCTGTTATTTTTTAACTGCAGATTTAATCATAACTAAACCTCTATTTGGTCCAGGTACTGATCCGCTAATTAATAATACTTGTTTTTCAACGTCAACTTTAACAATTTTTAAATTTTGAACTGTTACTCTGACATTACCCATTTGACCTGGAAGTGGTTTACCCTTCATGTTACCTTTAATGGCACCCATAGATCCTGGTCCACGGTGATATCTAGAACCGTGTGATTTGAATCCCATTCTTTGGTTATGTCTTTTAATGTTTCCTTGAAAACCTTTACCTTTAGAAGTTCCTGTTACATCAACAACTTCTCCTTCAGAAAATATATCAGGGCTAATTGTAGCTCCTACTTCTAATTCAGCCAATGCGTTTTGCCCTTCTTTAAAGCGAATTTCTTTAACGAAGCGCTTAGGTGCCGAATTAGCTTTAGCAACATGTCCCATTTCTGGTTTGTTCGCTAGTGTTTCGCGTTTAGTGTCATATCCAACTTGAGTTGCAACATATCCGTCTACTTCGATTGTTTTTTGTTGCAATACAACGTTATCAGCCACGTCAACGACAGTTACTGGAATTAAGTGACCATTTTCATTGAAAATTTGAGTCATTCCGATTTTTCTACCTAAGATTCCTTTGCTCATAACTATTTCCTTTCTTTTTTAATATTTTTGTTACTTCTTAAGCATGATGTCGATTCCCGATGGAAGGTCAATGTGCATTAATGCATCAATTGTTTTCTTCGATGGGTTGACAATTTCAATTAATCTCTTGTGGGTTCTTCTTTCGAATTGTTCGCGTGCAGTTTTGTTAACGTGTGGTGAACGTAAAACTGTAAATACCTCTTTTTTAGTTGGTAGAGGTACTGGTCCTACCACTGTCGCGCCTGTTCTTACAACGCTGTCCACAATTTTTTTAGCTGATTCATCGATCAATCTGTGATCATATGATTTCAATCTAATTTTAATTACATCTTTTTTTGCCATTTTTCTTTTCTCCTTTCGCCTATCTCTTTGTCTAGACTTGCTCCGTGGAAATTGTTTGGATACTCGACAACGGCTATCGGCGTTCCAATAACCTCCCACATCTAAGCCTTACGCGCATATAAAAAGCGCAGCGTTATTATTATATACTAATATAATTTATAATGCAAATAATTTAATTATTTTCTTTATTAATATAATTAATAACCTTTTTCATAGAATAAAAAGGCAACTTATTAAAAGTTACCTTTTAGTTTATTTTTCATTTCACTAAACAAATTTTAATGTTATTGGATTTGGATAATTATTAGTGTCTATTGGATTTAAGATTATATTTAAGTCATCAAATAAGTATGTTCAACTTAATTTTACTTCTAGATTTTGATTTTTAATTATAAATTCTGAACCTTCAAAAGTTATAAATACTTTTCCTGCTTCAAATGTTCCATTGATAATTTTTGAATAATATGCGTTCAAATCATTATTTTCAAAACTAAGATTATGTTCGGTTGATACCCACTTATTATGCATATAGTTAAGCGGGTGCACTTTCTTTTTTTCTAATTAATTTGACATTAAACTCATTAAAAATTATGTGACCATAATTGCCCCAGTCACTTTCCGAAAAACCATCAAATACATACATAACATCATAATTACGTTTAAAATTGTTTTTTTCAGATTATTTGCACCCTTTGTAGCTATTGTATCATCCGTCTATTTTAAATATAGTATAACCACTCTTGGTTTTATATTAGCTTAAATCTTAAATTTACTGGATTATGATCACTATATACAAATCCTAAATCTAAACCTTTTACTTCGATAATTTCAATATTATTTGATGCTAGAAAACCATCAATTATAAAGTGATATGTGTTTTCAGTATCACTTGGATTATAAGGTTGATTTAAAAGTCTTGAGGTCCATACTGTTGGATCTACATGAAAACTATAACCTGAAGGTAAATAATCTTCTTTAATTTGAATTGGATTAAACCATTTATTTTGATTATCTTCAACAACTGAATTAGCTATTTGTGGGAATGTTTGATTGAAGTCCCCGCCAGCTAAAACATAATTTCCTTTACTCGCTTCTTCTTCTAAAAAGTTCTTTAGATAGTTCATTTCATTATCTCTTAACTTTCCTGAATCATAAGCTGATAAATGAATATTTATAACAACCAAATATTTGTCACTTCCTTCAATCGGAAGATAGTTAACTAACATACCACGTTTTAAATTAACGGTTCTAACTGGCCACGAAAATGAGCCTGGAAATTGATGTCTATATGATTCATCTGTTTTAAATTTAAGATAACTGGTTATCCCACTTTCTACTCTTCCCATATACTGAGTAAATGAAAATGGAAACGGAACAAATTTAGCTTTATAGTTATAGGCAAACGAGTTGCTATAATCATTACCAAGTTTATTAGCAATTTGTTCGCGTTCATTAATTTTAAAACTTCTTCTTGAATTGATATCTACTTCTTGAAGAAAATATATATCACTTGGATTATTAATTAAAATATCTTCAATTCCGTTTAAATACCAATTAACAACTTCTATTGATTTAGGAACACCGTGCTTACCACCGTCCATAACGAAATCTTCATAAACACCAAGTGCCCCGTATCCTATATTAAATGTTAGAGCGTTATATTCAACATTCAAATTAACTTTATTATTCGGATTATTTAAAGCATTAACTGTCTCAATATCTTTAGGTCTATATTCAGCGATAGTGAAAAACGACAGTACTCCACCTCCAAAAATTAAGATTGAAATAATTATAATACTTATTATTTTTATTACCATTAGATACCACTTTCTTTTCGTATTTTTGTTTAAATATGCCATAAATTCCTCCCAATAATACCATCATGATATTATTATAATACTTTATATTTATGTATAAAGTCAATAAATAAAAAAGCGCCTTATAGCGCTTTATAATTCCGTTATTACCAAAATATCATCAATCTTACAATCAAATATTTTAGCTAACACAACTAAATTGTCTGCACTTGGTAATGTCTCTCCCCATTGCCATTTATAAATGGCTTGTGGAAATTCAAATCCAAATATCTCTTGAAGGCTTCTAACCGTTAGGTTTTTCGCTTCCCTTAATCTTTTAATGTTCTCTCCCGTTTTTTCTAAATTAATAACAGGAAATTTAAAGCCCATACTAGATTCCTCCAATCTATGTTTCGAAACTATCAACCTCACTATGTCTTGATAATACTTCTATCATAGAATCGTATGATTTTTGATTGTTCGGATTCGAAACGATATTATTTAATATTTTTTGACTAGATCCATTAACTATTTGGATACCCAATTCATGCCTTTTGTGAGTTAGTCTAACGGTACTTCTCGTTTTGGCTTGCCAATAAACTAACTGCGGCATGTGTAATCCGAGTTCTTTAAATTCCTTTTTGTAGGCACAAAATTCATCTTCATCAAATGCCATACAATAATCAAATGGCAAATGATTAATAAATAAAATTTGTTCTACCCTATCTTCTTGTTTTAATTTATTATTTTTCGCTATTTCTAATAATAACCTATATACATCATTTATGTCAATACCAAATGTTCCTTTATTTTTTTCATATATTCTAATTTTTTGAAAGCAGAACCCCTTGGAAGTTTAACTAACTTAGGTCCTTCCCCATAAGAAATATAACTATTTTTAAATGGTTTATAGAGATCTTTTGAAGATTTTATAGCAAGATTAGTTGCCATATGAATTGGCCTTATCCAATGAGGAACATGATTCAAAAATATCGACGAATTAATACAAATAATTGTTTTAGCGCCAAATTGTTCAGTTTTTAAGGAGCTAAGCGCTAATTTGTCAAAATTTGCTCGCTTCCTTTTATTTTTATTCCATTTTTCCTTCATCTCTTTACCCATATTATATGATCTTCTGGAACTGGAATTAACATTTCATAGAAAACCTCTTATTCCTCCGTAATCCTTTCGGTAAAATGTCCAAAGATATTTATTGAGTGCATGGATAGGAATTTTAAAGTAATCAAACGAATAATCTTTTCGGCTTAAATAACTTTCTATAATTTTCCCTTTTCTTAATTTTGATAAAACTTTTCGGTATTCTTCGTAAGTATAACCTAATTTATTAGCTATTTTCTTCGCTAGTTTTCTAGTTTCTTTACTACTAGCATTAATAGACGGTAACCATTTTGATAATAGTGATACTTCTTTTCCTTCTTCTTGTTTTTTTAGATCTATAATTAATATCTTTTTAATCAATTTTATAACATCATCTTCTACTTTAGTATTTAATCCCGATAGAATGTCATCCCACCTACCATATTTAGGAATTAAAGGAAGTAGCTGTTTAGCAAGATCAGGATCTAAATTACATAATAAATTAAATGTCATTCTAAATGAATTTCTCTCTCCTAAACCAGTATGAATATCTCTTAAAAATAACATCGTTTTTATAGTTAATAATTTATTTTCATAATACGATCTTAAAAATAAGTTGTTTAACTCTTTGTAATTATGTCTCATTCCGCCACAAAAAGAGAAAAAATCCAAACAAAAAGACCCTGAATTAGCGAAAATATTATCATCTTTTTCAGTGGTCGCAAATAAAATGTTTTCTCGGTTTAGGGTGTTTATTTGATTTATAACCAACCTCCAAATTTAATTTATAAGGCAGGCACAAAGCCCGCTTTCTAAATAACAAGACACCATCCTAATTAAATAGGTCTATCCATGAACTAATATTGCTGCATGTGTCTTTAACTTTATTATAATATTGGAAGTTTCATATCTAAATAAACTTGTAGTTTAATCTTCTAGTAATAAATAAAATGCTCCGTAAAATCCAGCATCATTTCCTAATTTAGCTAGTTCAAAACGGGCTTCAGTCGTTCCGAATCTAGCTAATTGTTGGTAATGATAATTAATTTTACTTAATAAAAATTGACCGGCTTGAGCTACTCCACCACCAATTACGAATACTTCAGGATCAACAATTGTGGAAATTGTTGCTGCCATATAGCCAATGGAATAAGAAACTGAATCAACAACTTTTAAAGCTACTAAATCTCCTTCTTTAGCACTATCAAATATTAATTTTGGTGTTAAAGTTTTATCTTTCATAATACTTTTTTCTTTTTTCATTAAATCATTAGCGGTTTGTATCATACCAGCAGTTCCAGCTACCGTTTCAACACATCCAACGCCTCCACAACCGCATTTTCTGCCGTTGTTAAGATCGAACGGAATATGACCAATTTCACCGGCTGAGCCGCTAAATCCAGTAACTAATTTTTTATTAACGATAACTCCACCACCTACTCCGGTACCTAATGTAATGAATACCATATTAGATAAATTAGATCTTCCTAATATTTTATATTCACCGTATGCGGCTAGGTTTGCATCATTTCCTACTACTACTTTTAAACTTGGTTTATTAAATTTTTCTTTAACTGCCGAAGTTATATCAAAATCATATCCTACATTTAAATTTGGGCAAAAAGTTATCACGCCATCTTTAACTGGTCCTGGAATTGTAAGTCCAATACCACCTAGAGAATCTAGGGTTACTTTTTCTTTTTGTAAGCGAGCAATTACTATGTCATATAATAAATCAACTAGTTCTTCTCTTACATTTTCAGTTGGAGTTTTAACTTTAGTAGTTCCAAGTAATCTTTTCATCTCATCAAAAAAACCAAATTTAATTTCAGTTCCACCAATATCAATGCCAAAATAATATTTCATATATGTTCACCTTCTTATAATCTAATATAATTTTATCACATATCTTATAATTTATTAAGAAAGAAAAAAGGGAGATAATCTCCCTTTTCTATATAACTTATAAAACGAAAGCTTCCAGTGGTGGCTCAGGCCGGAATTGAACCGGCGACACACGGATTTTCAGTCCGTTGCTCTACCGACTGAGCTACCGAGCCAACAAATGGCGGTCTCGACGGGACTTGAACCCGCGATCTCCTGCGTGACAGGCAGGCATGTTGACCGCTACACCACGAGACCGTATATATTTGGTTGCGGGGGAGGGATTTGAACCTTCGACCTTCGGGTTATGAGCCCGATGAGCTACCAGACTGCTCCACCCCGCGGTATAAATTTATGGCGGAGGAAGTAGGATTTGAACCCACGCGCGCTCTCACGCCTTTCGGTTTTCAAGACCGACCCCTTCAGCCAGACTTGGGTATTCCTCCGTTTATACAATATTCAATTTTAGCTAAGTTGGTGGTGGACCCGGTAGGACTCGAACCTACGACCAACCGGTTATGAGCCGGTAGCTCTAACCAACTGAGCTACGGGTCCAAATTGGTAGCGGCGGAGGGGGTTGAACCCACGACCTTACGGGTATGAACCGTACGCTCTAGCCAACTGAGCTACGCCGCCTTCTTGTGCTACTATTAAGCCCGTTTTTCATTTAAAAGTGGTACTCGGGGCCGGATTTGAACCGGCACGGATGTTTAGTCCATGGGATTTTAAGTCCCACGCGTCTACCGATTTCGCCACCCGAGCGAATGGTATCCCGTGAAAGAATCGAACTTTCGACACCTTGGTTAAAAGCCAAGTGCTCTACCGACTGAGCTAACGGGACAGCTGGTGCCGACTATAGGACTTGAACCCACAACCTACTGATTACAAGTCAGTTGCTCTACCAATTGAGCTAAGTCGGCGCGCGAATATATTTTAGCACAATACTTAAAGTTATTCAAACTTTTTTATATTGAGTAAAATTTTAGATTTTAGAAATCAGTGTTTTACCGCTTCCTAAAGCCTTATTTTATAACAAGATTGAACTCGCATTTTCAATCGTGTTTTTTTGAAAAAAAGAGACACGCGAATAGTTGTGTCAATTTTTCTTCTTGTAATAATGGTGGAGGATGACGGGCTTGAACCGCCGACCCCCTGCTTGTAAGGCAGGTGCTCTCCCAACTGAGCTAATCCTCCAAATTTTAAGAAACTGGCAACTTCCTATTTTGGCCCCTTAGGACTATCGTCGGCGTTGAAGTGCTTAACTGCTGTGTTCGAGATGGGTACAGGTGTGTCCACTTCGCTATCGTCACCAGATTCTTTCAAAA
>FZPS01000198.1_pt70 | contig 48849 bp, 46 predicted proteins | sample 1817821 | NCBI WGS metagenome assembly FZPS01 (sample SAMEA104158645, study PRJEB21678) | metagenome | place: Germany | collected 2015-04-21 | reverse complement strand
GGCTATTAGCTGGTTGGGGATCTCAATCTGTGCCAACTCATCCCTTAACTGGGCGCATTTCTGCTCCGCTCTATGGCGATCCCTGACTGCCTGCCCAATCCTGTTCTCAACCAGCTGCCTTTGTTCAGTAAAATCGGGATCTAGGACAACTACATCACCAAGTTGTTTGATTCTACATAGAAGTTCTTCCCGCCTGATCACATCGGGTGCGCAGTTTTTAATCCGGAGATATCTTCTGTAAAGAGTTTCCAGTTCCTCAATTCTGCTGCTGAGGTTTTTCAATTCCTGTTTCTGAATCTGGTAACATCTCTCAAGCTCCTGCCATTCCCTACCCCACAGGATCTTACTCTGTTCTTCCTCTCGTGCTTGTTTATAGTTCTGGATTGCCTGGTTGAGGCTGCCGCGGCCGTTTTTCTGAGGAATGAACACTGCCTTGCTGTCATGCTCAATTCTGGATAAAATCTGCTGTAGGCGATCAATTCCAGTGGCTGCTGAAAAAATGCTGAATCCCAAATCACCGCCGTCCTCCAACAGCTTCTGTCCGCCGTCCCGCAAACGCTGATGATCTAAGCCGAATAAGTTTTCAAATACAGTCTGATTAACGCTGGCGAGAAGCTGCTCCAAGATCCGGTCATCTATTGGCTGTTCTGACTCAGCGTCAATCAGGGAGTTCTTTAATCTTTTCAGTCGAAACAGGGCTAAGCTCTGAGCTTGATTTTCCACTTCAATACCAATTTTCAATTTATTATTATCATGGATGAAATTATCGCCAGTCCGCATGGGAATTCCATATAAAGCACTGATTAAAGCTCTTAACGCCGAGCTTTTCCCCGCTTCATTCGGTCCATAAATTATATGAAAATCCGGTTCTGCAGGCAGTGCAATCCGATAATCAGTAAATGGACCATAAGCGGCCAAATTAATTGCTCTAAACCGCACAGCAATCCCCCCTCAACTCACAAGCTCGTCTATAATCATTTTCTGGGCTTGAATCATAATCGCCCTCAGAAATTCGGAATCGTTAATGTTGAGTCCATCATCTCCAAAGACAGCTTCTTGTGGGATTAGATTATAAAATCCTTTGAGCTCAGCTGCTATCTCTGGGCCAATAGTATCGTCCTCAGCAAGTTCTTTTAAGATTGCAAAGAAATTTTTAAGTGAAGGGTACTCTTCTAACAACCGGTGGATATCGGCTATCTGTCTTGTCTCAAAGAGTACTTTTTCGATCCAAACACCGCCCCGGCTCACATCATTTACTGCTGCCCGGAGATTATAAATAAAGTGTTCCTTATCTTTCTGCAGCTGATGGTGAACAGCTGTTGCTCCCTGGAAGACAAACCGAACTGCATACAGCTTATCTCTGGAGATACTAATATGGCTGCGGAGCTGTTCAACCGCAGTATCAATTGCTTCCGCCGGTGTCTCAATCCCTCCGAGATTGACAGTGCATACCGCCCACTGCACCACGTCTAGCGGATGAAAATCGATCTGGGTTTGTCCACCACTCACTTCCACGTAAATACAGCCTTTAGCCCCTGCTTCCCGAACATGGCGGCCTTGAAGGTTTCCGGGAAAGACCACTAAAGGCTTTTCAGTTACAATCTCCCGCTGATGAATATGACCCAGTGCCCAATAATCATACCCCCTATTAATCAGATTCTGCAGCGAGCATGGGGCGTAATGATCATGACCTGGGCGCCCATCAAGGGATGTATGGAGAATTCCAATGTTGTAAAACCCGGAGAGCGGATCTGGATAACGCTGTGAGATATCTTCGGTTACAGCCCTGGTTGGATAACTCCAACCGTGAAGGGCAACTCCTAATTCTTGATCCACCAGTGTGTGGGGTTCACCACTGGAAAAGGTATGCACATTATCAGGTAGGCGGACACCCTTAGCGATCTCGCTCTGAGCGTCGTGGTTGCCCTGCACCAGATAAACTTTGATACCAAACTCCCGCAGTTTACTCATTTGGTTGGCAAAAAACAATCCTGTTTGGTAATCGAGGAGATCACCATCATAGAGATCACCTGCCAGAATAAGGAAATTCACCCTTTTTTGAATACACAAATTAACTAAGTTGACAAAAGCTTTGCGGGTGGCACCGCGGATCTGTTCAACTGGCGCTCCCTCATAGCGCTCCAAACCCCGCAGAGGACTATCTAAATGCACATCTGCTGCATGCACGAACTTTATATCGATGTTCATCGCCTCCCTGTATCCGTTCAACTTGATCATTTCAAGATAAAAGCCTGTAACCCTTTTACCACTCCAGCTTAGGGATGGCTACAAGGTGTTCCTAACAGCTTTGTAGTATATGAAATGAGATGATACTATATCGTAAAAGAGGGATCAGTAATCGTGGAAAAGTCAGAAGCAAAACGCATTAAAATTTCATGGAAAGGGATTGCTTTTTTAGTAGCTGCAGCGGTAGTAACCATTATCGTGGTCTTTACTAAGCTCGCGGATCCGGAGCAGATCTGGGCAGTAATCGAAGATTATCCGACAAAATACCTGCTATTAGCGGTTGCTGCAATTGTTCTTGCCTGGTTGGTCGATGCGCTGCGGATCAAGATCGCTGTATCAACAACAGGATTTACCATTTCATATCCCCTCTTAGTAATAACAATGATCGCAACCCATTTTCTTGGTTTAATCACCCCCTTCACTGCCACAGGGGTGCCATTTTTGATTTACATTCTCTACCGATGCAGATTAAGTGTCGGTCAAGCTGCAGGAATCGCATCCAGTGCCAGCCTTGGAGCTCAGGTAAGCCTAGTGATGCTGGTTTCTTTAATCTTAACCTTAATGACCAACATTCCTGAACAGATCGCTCCTTATTTTTCATATTTAAAGCTGATTGTGGCGCTCTATGGTATCGGGGTAATTGGTGCCATCTGTCTTTTATCCTATGGACATAAGTTCAGAAGTTTATTTGAACGTTTTACTAAATATCCAAATGTTTCCTTATGGTTTAATACGTTTGTTACCTCATTTCGTCAGATCTTTATTAAGCGCGGTATTTATTTTCTTGGCGTAATAATCTGCGGGTTTTGTCATTTTGCCCTGCTCTATCTAGCCGGATGCTTTTTATTGACTGGGCTGCAGGCAAATCCAAGCTTATCTTTTGAAAACTACAGCATTGCTGCGCTGCTGGGATTATCTCCATCTTTCACGCCTATCCCCGGCGGTGCAGGTATATCGGAAATATTTTCAGTATATATGCTGGATGATACCTTTCCTGATGACCGCCTCGGAGCGTTTATCATCCTCTGGCGTTCGGTTATCTTTTATTTTCCAGCTGTCGCCGGCGGACTGGCCGCTGCGTACCTGATTCTAATCTGGAGCAAAAAACATGGTCCCAGACAAAAAATGGAAGTTCCAGGTAGTCAAAACCAGCTGGAATAGGCGCTTCCGAAAACTGACAGCTGTATTGAACTATAATTCATGATAAGATTAATTAAAATTAATCAACTTTTTGGCTACTCATTGGATATATAAAGTGAAGTACTGAGGAGGGAGGCATCCGATGGCAGTGAATGAATTCGAGCTGATCAGCAAAATCAAAGAAGGCGATCGCCACTCCATGTCGATCATTTTTCAAACCCATGTTGATGCAGCAGTACGGCTAGCCTATATGATTACTCAAGATTGGTCAACTGCCGAAGATGCAGTCCAAGAGGCGTTCATTCAAGCTTTTCGTTCAATCAAAACCTTTAAAGATGGGATGGCGTTTAAGCCTTGGTTTTCGCGGATCGTGATCAACAAATCCAAGCGGTTAAAGCAGAAATTCAGAGTTGATCCAGAGTATATCCCTAACAACGAGGTTAACCCCCATCTCTCCCTTTCGCCGGAAGATCAGACTTTAGAAAATGAAAAAAGCAGCATCGTATATGATGCCATCAGGAAGTTGGATGAAAAGCACCGCCTTCCAATCGTCCTCAAGTACTTGAGTGGGCTGACTGAAAAGGAGATCGCAGAGGTACTCAAAATACCCCAATCCACAGTCAAATCACGCCTATACGTTGCCCGTCAAAAGCTGAAAGCCAGCTTGACGACAGTAGAAAGGGGTGAGCAGGGTGCTTGAAAACGGCAGATCCAGCGAACTGATCAGCGAACACGAGATTACTCAAGCCCTTGATCAGAATACCAAATGGCATGGTTCCAAGGAGCAGATGTGGTCTCAAATTGAGTCTAAACTAGAATCGAAATCCTGCAGCAGACAGCACCGCAGTTGGCTGACAGCAGCCGTGGCAGCTGCTATCTTGTTTTTAGTATTATTCAATCAGCATAACCTACCGCCACAAGAGCTGATGTCTGAACTAGATGTTCAGCCTGAATCTGCGGTTCAGCTTTTTTCAACCATGTCAGCGTTTGATGCCCAGACTATCAGTAAAGTTGCGGTTGCGATTGATCTGCCTGACACAGCAGCTGCCGGATCACAGCTGAACTTGAACCTAAGCCTGACAGCTCTTGAGGAGTTAACGTTTACATTGGAAAAACCTGTTGTCAGACTTCTGCGGACAGACAACAATGGGTTGGTTACAATCATTTCCGAAACTACTATCGACAGCTGGCAGGGTAAAGTTTTAGACCAAAACACCCCATTATCCATCACCTCTATGCTTACCGCACCTCAAGATCCAGGTTCCTATCTTGTAGAAGTGAGCATTCCGGGAATGATTGATGGGCAGCCATACTTTTTTGGTGAAACTAAAGGCTTTAGTGTAACTGAGAATCAGAGGAGGAATACCAATGAGTAGAACAAATAAGGGTTTGTTAATAATTGGTTGTGTTATCTTTTTGCTGGTGGGCGTTATCAGCTTAACTGGGTTTTATCCCACTACTGCCGCTCAAACCACTGAACGCAGCGGCATAATCACTGTCAGCGGCGATGCGCTTGTCACTGCCGCACCTGACATTGCTTATATCACCCTAGGAGTTGAAACCAGGGATCAATCAGCAGAAAATGCATCGGACCAAAATGCCGAAATTATGACTAATGTAATTAAAGCACTTAAGGATTTCGGGATAACTGATCAAGAGATCACTACCAGCGGCTACTATATTTACAGCTATCAAGAAGCGGATCGCACCAGCGATCCAATCAAATACTACACTGTATATACTGTGCGCAATCAAGTTAATATCCAGACTACCAAGCTGGAAGATGTCGGTACGATCATTGATTTAGCAGTTAAAGCAGGAGCAAATCAAGTCCAGGGCATTACTTTTGACACCGTTAATAAAGCGGAGCTGCAGTTAAAAGCTTTACAAAATGCTGTTCGCCAGGCTCGGCAGAAAGCAGAAGCTGCTGCTGTAGGCGCCGGTGTCACAATTAAGGAAGTAGTATCTATTACTGAACAGAGCGATGCTTATGCTCCTTATACCGAAGCTTTAGCCTTTAGGGCAAGCGCGGCAGACGCAGCCAAAACTCCCATTACCCCAGGTGACGTTGAGATTAGGGCAAGGGTAGTTGTTGAGTATAAATTCCAATAGGTACCTGAACAAAAGACCAGCCGGAAAAATGGCTGGTCTTTCTGATCTTATGCTTAGAAATCAATATGTCCGACAGTGCGGGGAAACGGAATTACATCCCGGATATTAGTCATCCCGGTAAGATACATAATCGCCCTCTCAAATCCAAGGCCATAACCGGCATGTTTGTTGGTACCATACTTCCGGGTATCCAGATACCACCAGTAATCTTCTTCCGGCATATTAAGTTCTTTCATCCTTGCCAGGAGCTGATCATAGCGTTCCTCCCGCTGGCTGCCGCCGACTATCTCTCCGACGCCGGGTACGAGCAGATCCATTGCAGCAACAGTTTTCTGATCATCATTCAAGCGCATGTAAAACGCTTTAATATCCTTTGGATAATTAGTCACGAAAATTGGCTGCTTAAATACCTTTTCAGTCAGATAGCGCTCATGCTCGGTTTGAAGGTCATGTCCCCACTCCACCGGATACTGAAACTTCTCCCCGGACTTCTGCAGTAGGTCTATTGCCTCAGTATAGGTGATCCGTTTAAAGTCCGAGTTAAGCACGTTATCTAGGCGGGCTAGCAGTCCCTTATCTATAAATTTATTGAAGAACTCCATTTCTTCAGGAGCATGATCGAGGCAGTACTGAATCAGGTACTTAATCATTTCCTCGGATAAATTCATAATATCTTCTAGATCTGCAAAAGCCATTTCCGGCTCAACCATCCAAAACTCCGCAGCATGGCGCGGGGTATTGGAATTCTCTGCCCGGAAAGTAGGACCAAATGTATAAACGTTGCGAAAAGCCATGGCATAGGTTTCTACCTGCAGTTGACCGCTGACAGTCAAATTAGCGTCATGCTTAAAGAAGTCTTGGGTAAAATCCACATTTCCGTCTGCATCGCGAGGGATCCTGTCTAAATCCAAGGTGGTTACTCTGAACATTTCACCGGCACCTTCAGCATCGCTGCCGGTGACGATTGGTGTATGGACATAGACAAAATTGCGCTCTTGGAAAAACTTATGAATTGCAAACGACGCTAACGAGCGCACCCGAAATACTGCCGAAAAAGTATTGGTGCGGGGGCGCAAATGGGCAATCGTCCTTAGATACTCAAAACTGTGGCGCTTTTTCTGCAGCGGATAATCACTAGAAGCTGCACCTTCAATAATAATCTTATCCGCTTTCAATTCAAACGGCTGTTTTGCACCAGGACTTTCAACCAGTTTCCCCTCCGCAATAATGGCCGAGCTGATGTTGAGTTTGACTACTTCACTGAAGTTAGCTAGTGAATCATCAATCACAATCTGCAGATTTTTAAAAAAGGTACCGTCATTTAATTCAATAAAAGCAAAACTTTTGGAGTCCCTGATGGTGCGTACCCACCCAGAGACGCGAATTTCTTTGTTGATGTATGCCTCATGATTGTGAAATAGCTGTTTGATAGCAACTTGTTCCACACCAATTCCTCCTGCCTGATTTAAAGTAAAAAGATGTTGTTTTCTCTGCACGTTTTAATAATATGCTCCGGCCAGACTGCCGCCTGTACTTCGCCAATATGAATTTTTTCAAGAAAATACATGCATAACCGTGATTGACCAATCCCCCCGCCAATTGTCAGGGGTAGGTTTCCGGCTAACAGCTCCTTATGAAATTTATATTCCGCCCAGTGTTCGCACCCAGCTGCTTTTAACTGCTTGAGCAGCGCTGCTTCATCAACTCGGATTCCCATCGATGACAGTTCAACCGCTTGTTCCAAGATCGGATGCCACACTAAGATATCACCATTGAGATTCCAGTCGTCATAATCAGGTGCGCGTCTGTCGTGCATAGTCCCTGATTTTAGTTTACCACCAATCTGGGTTAAGAAGACAGCCTTTTTATCTTTAGCGATCGCATGTTCCCGTGCCTTTGGATCCAGATCTGGATAGAGGTCCTCTAACTCTTGGGTTGTAATCACTGCCATCTGATCAGGCAGTTCCCACTCTAGTATTGGAAATGCTTCCTTGATCTCCTTTTCAGTCTCTTTTAAGCAAAAATAGATCTTATTCACAATCTCAATCAAGAAATCTAAGTTGCGGTCCCGCTCAGTGATAATTCTTTCCCAATCCCATTGATCAACATAGAGCGAATGAAGATTGCCCAATTCTTCGTCGCGCCTGATTGCATTCATATCGGTATAGAGTCCTTCGCCCACGTTAAAATTATACTCCTTAAGGGCCATCCGCTTCCATTTAGCCAGCGAATGAACGATCTCGCATTTGCCGTTCATTGCAGGCACATCAAAGATAATTGGGCGTTCCACTCCAGTCAAATTATCGTTTAAACCTGAACTGTGAACAACGAAAAGCGGCGCTGAAACCCTAGTCAGATTTAACTGGCGAGCTAAAACCGCTTCAAAAAAATCTTTTAGTTTTTTGATTGCAACTTGTGTTTCCCTTAATGTAAGTTTACTGGTATAGGTTGTGGGAATAATCAATTCAACTGCCTCCTAAGCTGTCAATATGCAACTAATTGAAAATATCAAGCGTTACCTTAAAAGTCTTTCATTCCACTCTTACTGTGAAATATCCTGCACAAAGATTTTAAAAAGCTGTAAATAACCAAAAGGCAGGCTGCGAGACCGCCAAGCGATCTTGAAACCTGCCACTCGAAATTTGCTTCGATTGTCCGCCTTACTCAGTGAATCGATCATAGCAGACAATCTCATCTAAGCTTTTCCGCGGCCGCGCGGGAGGAGCTTCAGCTGGATAGCCCAAGGGCATTAGTTCGACAACCTTATACCGCTCCGGAATACCCAAAACCTCACGAGCTTTCTGCTGTTCAAATCCACCGATCCAGCAGGTTCCCAATCCAAGTGCCTGAGCTGCTAAGGTTATATTGGTCATGGCAATTGCCAGATCAACAGCATAAGCCGGAACTCCGCAGCTCATTACCCGCTCCGGATCCAAGGATACACCGGCAATGATAACTGGGGCTTCTGCTATAAACTTATACTTTGTAGCTTCCGCCAACTGCATCCGCAGTGCCTCATCCTGAACTACCACGAACTTCCAGTTCTGGGCATTTCGAGCGGAGGGCGCCAGCCGGGCAGCCTCCAGTACACGCTCAAGTTTTTCCGGTTCAATTGGTTGATTCTGGAATTTGCGAATACTGCGTCTCTCCCTAATTGCTGTTAAAGTATCCATCTAACGTTCGCCTCCCTTAAATAAACAGTGCTTGAATGGTAATGGAGTCTGCAGGAGCGATGGTAATTGTTGGCTCTAACTGCAGTTCCTCCGGCACACCGATCCATCCGACAAATTCCTGTCCTTGATGCGGAATGGCTGTGAGAGTTATTGGTACATCTTTAAAATAGGTACCCGTCCATCGATTGGGATCCCCGACTCCAGGTGTATCAGGACTAATATCGATTGAATTTACCTTTACAAGGCCTTTGGTATAATCAGTTTTAACTGTCAGCTGATACATGCCTGTTAAACCAAAGTACTGGATGATATGTCCGCGAACAGCAGTCGGCCGGCGCTGAGCAAACAGCCTGAGCCTGCTGTTTTGATTCTTCCACATTCCAATATTTGGGGCAGGCATATTCCAGCGGCGAATGTGCTCTTCCATTTCTGGCTCCATCACCGCCTCAATGCGGTCAAGTTCCGCAATCACTACTTCCGGCAGAAATGTGCTGTTCAAATGATCCGCACAGCGATTGATAAAACCAAGCCTAAATTCTGGATTTTGCAGCAGTGCTCTTAAAAGATATGTTGCCCATGGTTCATTATGCCACTCGGTGCCGTCACTTCTTGTAGCGTTCACCAAGGTATTGGCATTAAAATCGTCAAAAGCTAAATCCATATCATAAATCATCCAGCGCCATAAGCCATCATGTCCATAAGGAGCATCAGGATTGTTTTCGGATAAGCTTAAGCGCCACATTCGCACATTGTTTCCGGGCCAATCATGATTCTGAATGCAGATCTGTACTGCCACATAATCAAGATATGCATCAATATCTATCAGCTGTTTAATCTGGGCATAAAGCTCTGGATCGGCTAAAGAATCTGGAGTTTGGTATGAAACATAATAGTTAGGATCGATCAGCTGTAATATACTGCGGTAGTTCTGCCGTTCTGGGTCAGCTAACGAGGTGTTGCCTTCGTTGACGTAAGCATTATCTTCGACAATTTCAATCTGCTCTGGATCAACGCCGTACTTGTAATAAAAGTACCATTCGTCCTGGAAGTCCCTAATATTGTGGATTCCCCAATACTCACCATTTATATAAACTACAGCTGGGCGGAAATATTGAGTATCGATTTTAGTGTGGTGCAGCAGATTAGCCAACAGCCCATCCTTGAGCATTGTGTGGTACCAGGTATTGCCCCCATTGCGCAGTACAAAAGCTTTGTATTCGTTGTATGTTTCATTGGAAAAGGGGACTGTTCGTCCTGGAAAAATTTCGTGGGCAAACACATCACGCTCATCATAATCACTTGAAGCTAGGATGCGGAGGCTCTTCTGCCCATAGCCTCTAGAAGCATCTCCGTGGATCCTCAAGCCCGCGTTTTGAGCAATTGCTAAATTTCCACCTGGCTCCCAAAACTCAATATAAATTGGTCTTTCCCAGTGGCGGCCTCGCCCATGAAAGTTACCACTGCCCCATTTATGATAAGCCCACGGGAGATGTTCGTGAAAACCTTTACCAGGAACATAAATGCCGTGCTCGTAGTCAAACAGATCCAGCGGATCAACAGCAATCGCAATTACCGGCACACTGTGGCGCTCAAAACCCTGAGGATCGACAAAATAGGTATGGGTGATTACTTCACTTGAAACATTGTTCGAATTATAAGCCCTTGCCCGAATCACCTTTCCTTTAAATTGATCAGTACGGGGCGGAGACCAGTTATTGTAACTCGTTATTATATGGGTTAAGGGTGGCTTCGGGGTAACACCAGCACGGATATCAATTCCTCGTCTTAAACCTGGAGTCCGCTCGCTGGGGATCCACATTGCTCCCTTTAGTTCATAAGTGCGGTCTGGGTTATTGATTGGATCGGGAACCGAACCATCAAGAGTAATATAAACAGTGGTTCCTTCCACTGGTTCGATAGTCAGCATAAAGGGTTCTTTGTAAAAGCCGCCTTGATGGGAGAAAACCGGATTAAGGCTTGGATCCGGTGCAGCATAGGCTGCAGCTGCATTGTTGGAACCACCAGGGCTGACCTGGAGCCGATCAAAAATCACAGCATTTTTTCCACCATCCGGCTGCCTGCCATAGGAGAAGTCCATTTTAAGAGAAGGAACATAAAAGTAATCAATAATAGTTTCCCGATCCCGGCTGGTCAGGATCACTGCCTCCCCAGTTTGATCAATTCTAAAATTGGTATGCAGCTCTGAACCAATCTGATCCTTTCCGGAAGCCCAAATCAGCACGTATTCTCCCGGCTCCAGCCACACATCTCCTGGAATCGACCATTTGGTTAAATTATTGAGGCTATCGGATAAGTAATACCCCCCCAAATGGATCGGTCTATCGGTTGGATTGTACAGCTCGATCCAATCCGAAGGTTCTCCGTCCTGATCCAGCTTTGTGCGGGCATTGTACGCCATTACCTCATTGATGACTGCGTGCTGACCGCTGAGCTCAGGCAGGCGCTCTGGAGTACGCCTGCTCACATTCACCCAATAAGCTCTGATTGGGGCATAGCCATCATAGTTATCTGTAAAGCTAACCATAATTGGATTATTGCTGAGATCCACCTCAGCTTTCACCTGTGCTGCAGGATTGTCCTGAAGCGCTCCGCAAGCCATAAGCTGCCCTAACACAGTTAGATCACTGATCCCTGTATTGTTGATATTCAATCTCTGCAGCTTGGTTAAATCAGCTAAAAAGTCAACCTGATTGCCAATCGGTACGTTGCGCAGAATTAAAGTTTGAAGGTTAATCAGGCCTCCAATAGGAGCTAAATCGCTAATTGCAGTATTCGAATGGAGATTCAAGTAGGTTAAATTTTTCAGCTGAGCCAAGGGAGTCAGGTCCGCAATATTATTCCCCCGCAGATTTAAATACTCCAAATTTTGCAGCCTCTCGATCCCAGATAAATCACTGATTTGACACTCGGAAGCATCAAGCCTCTTCAGCCGTAGTGCGTCCTCAACAGTTAACAACCCGCTTCTCTTCCCAACCGCATCGCGAACAACTGCTTCCAAATTAGGATCCGAAAATACGATCTGCTGAAGTTGATCTGCGGCTGACACACTAACTGAAAAACTTAACAGAATTAATCCTAGCAGAGCCGCGTACAAAAACCGCCCTCGCTTCACACTACCACCCCATCTTCCCTCATTTTACTTTATCATACCACACCCAAGAAGACATTTCCTGCCGCATCAGCTGCGGGACACATTGGGATTGCCGGCTAAGTAAAAGCGCCACAATTTATCTTTATACTCTTCTGCATAATCAATGTTGATGCGTTTGGCTCTGGCAATCGGGTAGTCAGGCAGGGTTTGGGGACGTTCGACAAACAGCTCTTCTCCAGTAACTAAATCGTAGCCATTAAAGGCCATGGTAATAGCCAAAGCTTGACACAGCTTCCCTGGACCGTTAAGCAGCTGCCGCTGATCATTAGTTTTCAGGCCGCGCAGCCTCTGCATTTCTTCAACTCCCTCAAGGGGTTCGCCTGCCCGAATCAGCACGGCTTGAGGCTGGTCTGCTTCTGCTGCCACGATATTCAGCATATAATGCATCCCGTAAATCAGATAAATGTATGCGCATCCACCAGGATGAAACATTGCCTCGGTACGTTTGGTGCGGCGGTTGCCATAGGCATGGCAGCCCTTGTCCTCAGGACCGCGGTACGCTTCCGTCTCGACAATTCTGCAGACTAATCGTTTGCCGTCCAGAATGCGGACCAAGTTCATCCCCAGCAGTTCTTCTGCTACAACAACCACATCGCGGCGGTAAAAATCATAATCCAAACGCTACAGTAGCTTGACGCTATCATTAATCACTGAGAATATTGTTAAACCAAATAAAATATGGTACAGTGATAAAGCTATGATAATCGATAAAGCTGGTGATTTATATGAGACATCTACTCCGTGCTTTCAAGTTAGTTAAAAATCAATGGGGACGCAGGATTTTAGCAGGAATCGGTATGCTGGGTGATTCTGTAGGTCTCATTTTAATTCCCTTGGTGATCCGTCAAGTATTTGACGCTTTCACATCAGGTCAACCACTAGCAGAAAGCCTCAGTACGATCCGAATCAGCGCGTTATATCTGCTGCTCTTAGCGGTAACCCGCTTTATTTTTGTTTACATAGAAATTTACTTTCAAGAGGGTACTGGCAACTACATCAGCCACGACCTGCGCAAACTGCTCTTTAAACGAGTTCTGCACCTGCCGTTTTCTTTTTTTGATACCAGAAAAACCGGTGACTTAATGTCAGTACTTACTCGTGACGTTGATGCTGTGCGGGACGGAACAGGTTTCGTAATCATGCTGTTGTTAGTTAACGGCCTGGTTATTGTGGGAATTACTGCAGCAATGCTGATCCTGCACCCGGTCCTTACTTTAATCATTTTTGCTACTTTTCCTCTCCTGGCAGTATTAGCTGTTTGGTACAGCCGCAGGATAGGACCATTATATCAGGAGCTGCAAAAACAATCAGGGAAGCTCCACACAACAGCTCAGGAAAATATCTCCGGAATTCGTGTGGTCAAAGCTTTTACCAGGGAACCTGAAGCCCAGGAAAAATTCAGCAGTGAAAACAAGTTCCTGTATCAGCAGGGACTGAAAATTGCCCATTTAAGCAGCCTGGTCCATCCAACACTGGACTTTTTAGGTTCGTTTTCCGGAATGGTAGCCTTGGCGGCCAGCGGTTATTTTGTAATCAAGGGCGAAATAACCCTCGGCACAATGATTGCGTTTACCAGCTTCGCTGACAATCTAATCTGGCCGGTGCGGCAGATTGGCTGGCTGTCAGAAATGTTTCAGCGGGCAATCGCAGGCGCAGAGCGGGTCTACCAAATCATCGACGCTGAGGACGCCCTCAGCAGCCCTGCCGAGCCAGTTGCTCAGGAGATTAAAGGTACCATCGCCTTTAACAATGTATCATTCGCGTATCCGAATGGGGAAAAAGCAGTTAGTGACTTTTCCCTGACCATCCCGAGCGGCTCGACTGTCTGCCTATTAGGAATGACCGGCAGCGGCAAGACGACCATAGCCAACCTGCTTGCCAGGTTCTACGATCCCACAGAAGGTAATATTACCATCGATGGAATTGATATCCGCAACTGGGATCTGCACAATCTCCGGAGTCAGATTGGGTTCGTTTTTCAGGATAACTATCTCTTTTCAGCGACCCTCCGTGAAAACATTACCATGGGTAAAGATGTTGATGAAGCTTTGATTCAACGGGCAATTGAAGCAGCTCAGGCTAAGAAATTTATCGATAAACTACCGAATGGACTGGATACAATTGTCGGGGAAAGGGGCATCGGTTTATCCGGCGGCGAGCGGCAGAGAATCGCAATTGCCCGGGCAATTGTGCAGGGACCTCCAATCCTGATCTTCGATGATTCATCAGCAAGTTTGGACATGAAAACAGAAGCGTCGCTGCAGCAGGCCCTTACCCAATTATATCAAGGCAGAACTGTACTGATCATTGCTCAGCGCGTCTCCACTGCCCAGACTGCTGATCATATTGTAGTTCTAGATTCGGGCAGAATTGTAGAACAGGGTAATCATTACGAACTGTTGGCCAACAATGGGGTTTATGCAGAACTGTACCGCATTCAAAGTGAAAATATGAGCTTACTTGCATGATCAGAGGTGAACTTTAGTGACAAATCAGGAAAATGAGCGGCGTCAGGGAAAATTACGCGATCTACTGCTGTTAGTACCGTATATTAAACCGCATCAATTGAAGCTCTGGACATCTATTGGGCTGATGATCACCACCAGCTTAATCAGTATCTTCATGCCCATGTTTACCCGGGCAGCGATCGATAACCATATTATTGGTGGAAATTTAGCCGGTTTATTAACAATAATCTCGATCGCACTGCTGCTGATGATGCTCATGAGCGGAGCCAATATTTTGCGGGCACGGCTCATGGCGCAGCTTGGGCAAAATTCGATTAGAGCTGTGAGGGACGATCTATTCGCCAAAATGCAGCTTTTACCAGTGAAATTCTTTGACAAAGTGCCTGTTGGGAAGCTGATCACCCGTTTAACTAGTGACGTGGATGCGCTGCAGGAATTAGTCGGGAATGCAATTGTAAGTATGGTAATTGACTCATTAAGATTAGTTGGCTTTCTGGTAGTAATGTTTTGGCTTGACTGGCGGTTGACTTTAATTACTTTAGCGGTCACTCCAATCTTAGCTTTTGCCCTTACCTACCTCACCTCACGCATCGGCAGAGCTGAAGATGTAGTCCGTGAGCAAACCTCGGTTGTCAATGCCAATTTACAGGAAAGCATTTCAGGAATTAGAGTGATCCAGGGGTTCCAAGCAGAAGAATATTTCTACGAAAAATTCCAAGCTGAAAATCACAGCTTACTGCAGGCTGGAATCAGGGCAATTGCTACCTACTCCTACTTTTGGCCCAGCGTTGACCTCAGCTGGGTACTGAGCTCAGCTGCGATTCTTTTCTTTGGCGGCCGCTGGGTCCTTGATGGGACAGCCACACCTGGAACTTTAGTTGCCATTACCAGCTATGCAGGTCAGTTTTTTGGTCCCTTAAGAGGTCTATCCCAGGCATATCGGGTAATTCAGCGAGCCCTGGCTGGCGCTGTCAGGGTTAATGAAATCATGTCAGCTGATACTGAAATTGAAGAAACCCTACCACCTATGCCCCCAATTGAGGGCAGGGTTGAATTTGATCATGTAACATTTGGCTATGACCCAGAGAAAATCGTGCTCCACGATATCTGCCTTAAGGCAGAACCTGGAGAAACAATTGCGTTAGTAGGGCATACAGGAGCGGGGAAAACTTCAATTATCAATCTGTTATGCCGCTTCTATAATCCCCTTGAAGGTAGGATTTTAGTTGATGGCGTCAATATTCATGAACATGAGTTGAGGAGCTATCGCCAGCAGATTGGATTGGTATTGCAGGAGCCTTTTCTTTTTTCCGGTACTCTGAGGGAGAATCTGCTTTTTGGCAATCCGAAGGCTGCTGACGAGGAAATCTGGGATGCACTGCACGCCGTTGGGTTGGCAGAAACCTTCGCCCAGCAGAATGTTACTCTAGATACTGTTCTAACTGAACGGGGAGCCAACTTTTCCACAGGCCAAAGACAGCTGATTTCCTTTGCGAGGGCGCTAATCTCCAATCCTAGAATTTTAATTCTTGATGAAGCAACAGCCCACGTCGATACCCTCACGGAACAAAAAATTCAGCAGGCTTTGGCAACGCTCTTAAAGGGTCGGACTTCGTTTGTGATTGCCCACCGGCTCTCGACCATTCGCAATGCTGATCAAATTATCGTCATTGGAAACGGCCGTATCCTTGAACGTGGTACCCACGAAGAACTGCTGGCATTAAAAGGCGAGTACTGGCAGCTGTCCACCAGTCAAATGATTGAACAGGTAAATTAAGTCAAAGGCTATCGCATGGACGATAGCCTTTTGGTTTCCTTAACTAAAAAGTCTTTTCTAACTCATCAACCAGCGATCCGACAAATGCAACCGCCCTGCGGATCGGTTCTGGTGAGGACATATCTAAGCCAGCAATTTTCACATGTTCAAGCGGCTTGTATTTTCCGCCCGCCTTTAAGAATTCTAACCAGCGGTCTACAGCAGGCTGGCCTTCAGTTTTGATCATTTCTGAACAGGCTGTGGCTATTGTCAGTCCCGCTGAGTAGGTATAAGGATACAACCCCATATAATAGTGAGGCTGGCGCATCCAAGTCAGCCTGGCTAGATCGTCAATTTCAACCGCATCGCCCCAGAAATCAGTTAATACATCGCCTTTCAGCTGATTGAGCAGGCTGGCTGTAATTCCCCGACCTGACTCGGCAGCCTCATACACCCGCCGCTGAAATTCCCCTTCCAGTAAATGGGTAACAAAGTTGTGATAGTAAGTTCCTAAATACTGCATAATCACCCAACGCTTCATCGCTGTGCTATCCGATTGCGCTAGAATATGATTTCCCAGCAGAAGTTCATTCATAGTAGATGGAGCTTCTACCAGATATGTTGAGGGACGCAGATTAAGAAGATTGTTATATTTTTCCGCCAAGGCAAAATGGCCAGCATGCCCCAGCTCGTGCACCAAGGTAAAGGCAGAACGCATGTTATCGGTCCAAGTCATTAAAATAAAGGGATGCACGCCGTAAACAGTCGCGCAAAAGGCGCCTGTCGATTTCCCGACATTATCAGCCAAATCAACCCAGCGGTTATGCAGGGCGGCATCAATAATTTCCAGATACTCAGATCCTAAAACCTTAAGGGCGTCTAAAATCAGCTCTCTAGCTTCCGCAAAGGTAATCTTGGGATCGTTTTTGGGATCCAGCTGCGCCTTTAAATCGCAAAACATCATCTTATCCAAACCAAGCTGTTCCTGCTTCAACCTGGCATAGCGGCGCATATGAGGAGCTAACTCTTTTTGGATAATATCAAGCTGGTTGTGGTACATTTCTGTGGTTACCTGCTGCGGCTGCAGCAGCATCTCTGTAACTGATGGAAAGTTTCTGATTTTAGCCAGCAAAACCTGCTTCTTTACTTCAGTCCCATATGTACCGGCAAATGTATTTTGATACCGCTTCAAGGTCTTTTCGAAAGACTTAGCAGCTTCCCGCCGCAGGTGGGTATCTGGCAGCTGCTCATACAGATCTTCATACAGAGCGAACGAGACCGCAAGTTCGTCACCATCTTGATCTTGGATTGGTTCAAATTCCATATCCGCTGCTTTAGTCCTGGAATAAATCATATAAGGGGCAGAATGGACTTCATTCAGAGCAGCCAATACCGCTTCGGTTTCTGGTGCAAGACGATGGGGTTTAGTTTCTAGGATATCAGTGAGAAACTTGGTATAACTACTCAGCGCCGGATCCTCCAGATACTGCTCTACTAGATCATCCGGTAATTCCAGCAGTTCTGACTGGAGAAAAGTTAGTTCAGAGGCCACCATGGCCCGCAGGGACGCAGCCCGGGCAGCTTTTTCTTGAATTTCTGGATTGGTTCCATCCGCCGACAACTGCAGACTTGCGTAACTATGAGCTTTACTTAAACGCTCAGAGAAAGCCTCGTATGCCTGCAAGCAGGATGCTAACTGGGAAGCTCCTTCCCCAAGTTTGCCTTTAAATTTGGTTATTTCAGCAATTCCCTGCTCCAATGCTTGCAATTCCTGTTCCCATGCTTGGTCATCAGGAAATAAATCCTGCAGGTTCCAGGTAATTTCCTCTGGAACCTCGTGGCGCAGAAGCCTTTTAGATTTTTTCTCATCCATATTTATTCATCTCCCTATTACTAATCTCGTTTAATTATAGTATATCTAAGACGATTGCAGCAAGTTTGTTCCGCCCTATGCCGGAGCTCGTCGCAAGGTTAGAATTTACACAAATGTCCTACTATTGACAAGCTATTGACATCGCAACTGCTTAAAGATATGATTATTACTATAATTCTCTTATGGGAGGTGCGGTTTTGGCCCTAGTTGTTAACAATATCACAAAGGATTTTCGCGATGTGCGCGCTGTAGACCAGCTTTCTATTGAAATTAGAGAGGGCAGCATTTTTGGCTTTCTCGGACCAAATGGGGCTGGAAAAACAACTACAATCCGCATGATTCTGGATATCATTCAGCCTGATACCGGATTTGTTACTTGGAAAGGCAAACCTTTCAGCCAGCATCCTCAGGGTACCTTCGGCTACCTTCCCGAAGAACGGGGCTTGTATCCCAAAATGCGGGTTGAAGAGCATCTGATTTTTCTCGGCAGGCTGAACGGCCTCAGCAAACGCGATGCTGCTCAGAAAACCCAAGCAATGATCGAACGGTTTCGCTTAGAAGAGTACCGCCACAAACGGATCGAAGAGCTTTCTAAAGGAAATCAGCAGAAAGTGCAGACAATCAGTACATTAATTCATGAACCGGAAATTGTGTTCCTTGACGAACCTTTCAGCGGACTGGATCCTGTAAACACTGACTTACTAAAAGAACTGCTTATTGAGGGAAATCAAAAAGGTCAAACGATCATCTTTTCCAGCCACCGAATGGAACAAGTTGAGGAACTGTGCCAAGATATCTGCATCCTTAACCGGGGAAAACTGATCCTAGATGGCAATCTGCGGGAAATCAAGCGGTCTTTTGGCCGTCAGTATTTATACCTTTCTGTAGAAGGCGATCAAAATTTCTGGCGCCAGTTCCCTGAACTCCAGCTCGTGAATCAGACCCCTGAATACCTAGTTTTTAAACTGACAGACCGAATCGATACTAACGCTGTTTTAACAGCTGCTTCCCAAGCTGGTAGGGTGGTCCACTTTAAACTAGCTGAACCTACCCTAAATCAAATCTTTGTAAGCAAAGTAGGTGAAGCATCATGAGAAATGTTGCCATTTTAATCAGCCGTGATTTTCTCACTCGAGTTAAGGGCGGGTCTTATATTATTACCACAATTTTAGGAGTACTGGTCATTATTGCCTTGGCCTTTGTACCAGCTTTTATGGAATGGATCGAAACTAAATTTGATCAAACTGATGTGCATCTAATTGTGCTGGATAAAACCAATGCTCTCGCTTCGAAAATTGAATTTGTAGTAGCACAGCAGTATGGGGACGCTGATTACATCTCGGTCACAGCAGCTGCTTCCGCTTCAGAAACAGATGCTATAGCCCAGATGGCGGCGGAAAATAAAACCGGTGTATTAGTAATTGAATGGGATGAGTTGGGAAAACCCATTTACTCGCTGCATACCAGTAACGCCGAAAACATAAACCAAAACAGCATTGTCCAGCGAATTGTTAACCAAGCCAACCTTCAATATAATGCGGATCAGCTCGGTCTTTCCTTTGAAGATGTGGCAATGCTGACCCAGTCGCCCTATCTCCACGTAAAAACAGTAAACCCGGATGCGGCTGACGGCGCTGAAGAAGCTGCCGAAACACTCGAAGCAGATACTTACGCCCAGAGCTTAGTGCTGGCCTATCTGCTGCTGTTTATTCTTTATATGGCGCTGGTTTTGTACGGAAATATGGTTGCTACCGGAGTAGCAGAGGAGAAAAGTTCCCGCATAATGGAAGTTATGGTCTCCACAGTTAAGCCAATCCAGCTGATGATCGGCAAAATATTCGGGATTGGTTCGTTGGGCTTACTCCAGTTCGTAATCTGGATAAGTACCGGTATTTTGGTAGCAACTATGAAAAATTTAGGGATCTCCTTAGGATCAATTCCCATCGGAACTTTGGTTTGGTTTGCCCTGTTCTTTGTCCTCGGCTATCTTTTTTACGCTGCTATCTTTGCAGCTGGAGGTGCGGTAGTCAGTCGGGTTGAAGAAGTTCAGCAGGTTAACACCCTCTTAATGATGGGGCTGGTAGTAGGATTTATAATCGCCTATATGTCATTTTTAAATCCAAACGGATCTTTAGCCACGGTTGTTTCTATTATCCCCTTCTTCTCGCCGATGGTGATGTTTGCTCGGGTTGCGTTAACTAACCCGCCTTGGATTCAGATCATTGTTTCCCTGTTACTATTAATCCTCGGCACAGCAGTAAACACCTGGATCGCAGCAAAAATTTACCGAGTTGGAATTCTAATGTACGGCAAGCGGCCGCGCATGAAAGAAATTTTTCGCTATATCGTTAATTAGGATCTCAACAGGAATTCCATGCCGAAATTGAGAATCTATTTATAGCTATACCTTGGATGAGGAGGCATGGTTATGAAACCAAGAAAACTGCTGGCACTTACGCTGTTAATTTGCTGTGCATTGGCCCTCCAGGGCTGCACTGACGATGAACCAGAAATGGAGCTTGTGTTCGGCGAACTTTTTCGAGATGATTTTGATTCAGTAGTGTTGGGCGAGCACTGGCTTATTGGACCAGAGCTGCAGCACAGACAAGATAATAAATGGTCTCTGACTGCCAATCCAGGTTTTTTAACCATCACTGCTCAGGAAGCTGAGATTTATGAAGCAGATAATAATCCAGTGAACTTTTTCCTCTACGCAGTACCGTACCAGAATTTTGAAGCAGTTACCCGAATCCTCTTTCAGCCAGAATCTGATTTCGAGCAAGCTGGTTTGGCTATCTATCAGGACATGGACAACTACGCTCGTTTAAGCCGCGTTCATGCATACGGCAGGCACGCAGTGGAACCGGCACTGGAAACGGCAGGTTCTTATTCTGACTGGAACCGGGATATTGCAAACACAGCTGAAATCTACCTTAAACTGACTAAAATTGACGGTCAGCTCAGCTACTATTACAGTTTTGATGGAATTAAATGGCAGGAGGTTGAACACCATCCCAGAGTAAATTGGGAGCAGGTCTATGTTGTTCTCTACGCCATCAGTCCTGTAAGCGGCCGCGAAGTCGATGCCATGTTTGACTATATTGAGGTACGAGAGCTTAAGTGGGAACCAGTGAAGTCAGCTTTATAAATTATTAAGACCGCAGTTAAAGTAACTGCGGTCCTTCTTTTTTAACCATCAATACTTGGTATTGCCACTGCTACATCCACATCTTGAGCATAATCTACTTCCGGAAATTCAAAACCAAAGAGATTGAAAAACTCTGTACGAAAAGCTGCTAGATCAGAGATTTCTGCAATATTGCCGCTGTTAACCTGCTCCCAAAGTTCAACCACCTGCTCCTGCACGTCTGGACGCATCTCCCAATCATCAAGGCGGATTCTGCCTTCGCAGTCTGTTTGAGCACCAGTGGCAGTTAATTTTTGGGTAAACAGCCGATAAATCTGCTCAATGCAGCCTTCATGGATTTTCTTTTCTTTCATCACTTTAAACAGCAGCGAAGCATATAGAGGAACCACTGGGATTGCAGCACTTGCCTGTGTGACAACAGCTTTATTTACTGAAACATATGCCCTACCATTTATTTTCGCAAGTGTTCGGTTTAGTTTTTGCGCAGTTGCTTCTAAATGCTCCTTCGCCTTCCCTATTGTACCGCTGCGGTAAACCGCATGGGTAATTTCAGGTCCAATATAGGAATAGGCCAGCGCTGTGCATCCATCTGCTAATACTCCATTTTCCAGTAAAGCCTCAATCCACAGCTGCCAATCTTCACCGCCCATTACCTTGACTGTTGCTGCAATTTCCTCTTCAGCTGCCGTTTCAATTGTAACGGTAGAAACCTCACCGGAATGAAAGTCGACAGTTTTACTGGTAAACGCCCTGCCTATCGGTTTGAGTACTGACGTATAAATCTCGTTTGTAATCGGATCCACTCTGCGAGGCGCGGCTAAACTATAAACTACTAAATCTATTTTCCCTAAGTCTGCTTTAATGGTATCAATAGCCTGCTGCTTAATCTGATTTGAAAAGGCATCACCATTGATACTTACTGCATATAATCCAGCCTTGTGCGCTTCCCGCTCAAAAGCGGCTGTATTATACCATCCAGGAGTTGCGGTCCGATTGCCTGAAGCTGGACGCTCATAAAATACGCCTAGGGTTTTTGCACCAGCACCAAAGGCAGTGGCGATTCGTGATGCCAAACCATACCCTGTTGACGCTCCAATAATCAATACGTTTTTGGGTCCTGTAAACGCTTTCTGTCCTCTGACATAATCAATCTGCCGTTTAACATGGGCACTGCAGCCCAGAGGATGGGATGTAGTGCAGATAAATCCACGAAACTTTGGCTGGACAATCATTTAACCACCTCGTTTTCTGCTGCCTGACATCCTGCTTGTCCACAGCTGATTCCTTTTTTTTCTTATCATACCACAATTTGTTAGAGATCTAAATATGGATACCATTCTTCCGGACGGTTAAGCAGCTGAATCAGCTGCCAGATCTGCAGCCGATGCATCTCCTCTTCTTCGGATAACTGAATAAAAACTGTTTTAACTGCTTTATCCATGCTGTTAGCTGCCAGCTCCCGATAGAACAATACGCTCAACTCCTCAAACCGCAGAGCCAGCTGATAGATTTCAATAATGCTCAGCTGTTCATAATCTACCACAAAAACTTGCTCTTGAAACACGTTCTGTAAACCTACCAGTTGTTCAGTATCTAAATCTTTGTTGAGATCCGTTTCCAGCATTGCTTTGATCTGATGGTAATGCTTTTCTTCATCGTTTGCCAGGGATAACAGCGCCTTTTTATGGGAACTGTCTTTAACATGGAGCGCAAGCTTATGATAGAAATTCTTCCCGTCTAACTCCATCTGCAGGGCAAACTTTAAGATATTACCCACAATTGACCACCTCCAAACATTTGGACCACAGTATGAGGATTAATTCTGTACGGTGAGCCTTCACCTTCATAGAAACCGTGTTCTTCAATAAGATGGATGTTCAACTCCGAGAAGCACAGGGTGAGATTGTGCTTCAAATTAGTGACTGTAACATTGCGTTTAGGAGCATGATAATTGTCACCAAAAGGGCAGGCTATTGTGCCTTTATGTTCATCAATCTGGATTAAAAACCGGTTTTCCACAGCAAAGGGAGTTCCTAGGTTTGCTTCTGCTAAACGCAGGCATGCTGTCAGCCATTTGGCAAGATCTTGATGGGTTAATCCCAAACTATCAACGCTAAACTGATCTGCAGTCAGGATCTCTGCTAGGCTGCGCTCATCTGTTCCTAAGAACTGATAAGAGGCTAATACGCCAGTGCGCATCTTGGCCTCAATCTGACTGATCCGATCCACCTTGTGCATTAACAACGCCTCCCCGCTAGAATTTATCATAGAAAATCTGATCCGAACTAAAACCAATTTGGATCAATATTTCGATACAGGCATTAATCATTCCGGGACTGCCGCATAAATAGGCATGCTTATTTTCTCCATCGTGGATATGTCTGGCTACTACTTCAGTAATCAAGCCGAGCTCCCCATCCCAATCATCATCAGGTTCGGGCTTAGATAAAGCTGGAATATACGTGAAATTTTCGTGCTTCTCTGCCAAATCATTAAACAATTCAACATAGTACAGATCCCTTTTACTGACTGCACCAAAGAAAAAAATCATGTTCTTATCCAGCTGTTGAGCCAGGATATCGAAGATTAAGGATTTAATAGGTGCCAATCCTGAACCGCCTGCAATAAAGATCAGCTGATCCGCCCCATCCCGGAGATAGAAATCACCATAAGGACCGGTAAAGCTGATCTCATCTCCAACTGTGACGTATTTATGGAGATAAGTAGTGCAGATTCCATTCGGAACAAGGCGCACAATAATATCTACATAACCCTGCTCTGCAGGCTGCGATGCAATTGAATACGCCCGAAATACACTTTCCTTTACATTTCCATAAGGCTTGTTTTCAACCTGAATGTACTGCCCAGCTTTAAATTCCAGTGATTCTCCGGGAGGCAGAGCTAACCGAAACTCTTTTATATCATAAGTCAGGTCAGTAATCCGCTCTATCCGCCCATGATAGCGGCGGGTTGCCAGGAACTGCTCAGGAATTACCACACTCAAGTCCGACTTAATCTTATACTGGCAGGCAAGGCGCACGCCAGTTTCTGCTTCCGCATTAGTTAGGTAAGGTGCTTCTGTCGGCAGAACGGGACGAGCATTGTCAGCAACTTGAATTTTACACAAACCGCAGGTAGACTTTCCCCCACAGGCTGATGGAACAAAAATTTCATGATCTGCTAGGGCGCTTAATAAAGTCGTTCCCCCGACTGCAGCCAGCCTTTTCCTGCCGTGATTAATATCTATGGTACATACTCCATAATTGGCAAGAACTGTTTCCCCTAAGATAATTAAGATGGTTAAAAACACTGTTAACAGCGAAACAGCAGCAACTGAAATCAAGATGGACATTGGACATGCCTCCGCTTACTGAATAATGACAATGCCTGAAAACCCGATAAAAGCAAGGGCGATGATCCCAGTAGTAATGAACGCAATTGCCGGACCATTCAAACTGGGCGGCAGTTTGTTTCCAGCAATCTTATGCCTGATTGCCGCTAACAGACTGATTGCCAACCACCAACCCAACCCACTGCCTATTCCAAAAAGGACAGTTTGGATGAAGCTGTAGCCGCGGATCACCATGAACAAACTAACACCAAAAATAGCGCAGTTGACCGTAATCAGGGGTAAAAAGATACCTAAACTGATGTATAACGCTGGGAAATACCGATCCAAAAACATTTCCAGCAGCTGCACTGTTGCGGCGATCACGATAATGAAAATGACATATCGTAAATACTCCAATCCTAAGGGAACAATGAGAAAATGATCGATCAGCCAGTTTAAAGCAGTGGTTATGCTCATGACAATCAGCGCAGCCTGACCCAATCCGGATGCAGTTTTATACTCGCTGGAAACAGAAATATAGGAACACATTCCTAAAAAGTTAGTCAACACCATGTTGCTGGTTATAATTGAAGCAAAGAAAATTACCAGTGGGCTGATGTTGGGAACATCAGTCATGATCTGCACCTCCCCCCAATTGCTGTGAAGATAGATCTTTGTGGCGTTTTGTAAGTTCAGCATAATTGACAATCCAAATTAGAGTACCGGTCAGAAAAAATGCTGCCGGCGGCATCACCATCAAAGTCCAGGTTTCAAATCCAATAAAATTGATGTTATAACCAAAGATTGTGCCAAAACCTAATGCTTCCCGCACCAAGGCAGTGAGCAGCAGCACCAGCGTATAGCCTAAACCTGCAAATAACCCATCAAGCAGTGCTAAAATAGGCGGATTTTTCTGGGCATAGGCTTCAGCCCTGCCCATAATAATGCAGTTGGTAATAATTAAACCCACATAAGGACCTAATGCTCTGCTCACTTCCGGCAGGAACGCCTGCAGGATAATATCGAAAAGAATTACGTAACTGGCAATAATCAGCACCTGGATCATCATCCGAATGCGATTAGGGATCAGGCGCCTGATTAAAGAGATGGTAAAGCTTGAGCAGGCTGTTGAAAAAGTGAGACCTAGGCCCATTACTAATGAATTGGACATCAGATTTGTCACCGCTAATAAGGAACAGATGCCAAGAATTTGGTGAACCACCTGATTGTCTTTGATCACGTTCTGCAGCATCAGCTGCTTGCCTGTCTTCATGGTAACAACACCTCCAACTGAGACACTCGTTTTTCTATCGTCTCTGTAACAATCTGCAGTACTGCATTGGACGAGCTGGTAGCACCGGTGACAGCATCGACTAGAGCTGTTCCCGACTGATCCGCAAACACCGGCACAGCATCGGCAATCTTAATCCCCCGAAACTGCTCTTTATACCAGGCCTCGTCAATTCGGCTGCCGAGACCCGGTGTTTCACTCTGTTTAGTAAATTCTAATCCAGTTATTTCAGTCAAATCAGCAGAAACTGCTAGATAGCCATGAATACTGCCCCATAAGCCTGCACCGGTAAAAGGAACCGCATAGTTCTTAACTCCAGCTTGATCCGCATAAATGTAAACTTCTAAACCATTGACCTGAGTAGTGCTTACATACTGCTCAAACAAGGACTCGAGGTCGAAATCATCGGCAGCTATGCCAAACACATATAAAATTGCCGCCTTTTCAGCATTGGCTTGGTTGGCAGCTATCCGCGGATGCAGCACTGTCTGAGCTGTCGCTAGAATTGCTGTAAATAGAACTGCAGCAACCAGGACAAAAACTACAGTATAAAGATAGCCCTGCTTCACGAGGTCACCTTCTTTGCTGTAAACTCGGTAAACTTCAATTCCATCAGCGGAACAAAGGCATTGGCAATTAGGACAGCAAACATGATCCCTTCAGTGAAGTTTGCAAAAGCTCTAATCAGCACTGTTAAACTGCCGATCAGCAGGCCATAAAGAATCTGCAGCGGCACCTGTTTCGGTGCTGTAACCGGATCAGTTGCCATAAACACCGCCCCAAACAAAAATCCTCCCGACATTAATGCGGTTAACGGATCCGGAACATTCAGTCCCGCAAAATAAAGTCCAGAGCTGAAGCCTAAAAATCCAGCTGCAGCGGCCACCATAATCTTCCAAGACGCAGACTTAGTCAAAATTAAATACACAGCGGCTGCCAGAATTAATAAGACGCTGGTTTCTCCAAGCGAGCCGCTCACGCCGCCAAAAAACAGTTTGTGCAGATCCACCGCTTCACCAAATTTAGCAAACGCGGCGATTGGTGTTGCTCCTGTGACTGCGCCGGCTGCATACTTGACGAACCCGCCGGGAAATCCAGTAAACGGCTGTTTCCAGTTAGCTGTCAGGTAGGCGGGAAAAGATATGTAAACAAAGCAGCGGCCAAGGAGTGCAGGATTAAAAATGTTTTTGCCAAAACCTCCATAGACCCCTTTGCCAAACAGCACCCCAAAGACTATACCTAAGATCGCTGTCCAAAATGGCGTCTGAGGCGGCAGGGTCAAGGTAAACAGCCAGGCGGATACCAAAACCGCTTCCGACACCCTAGATGCTTTACCATGAATAGTCCGGAGAATAAGGTACTCAGTGAGGATACCTGCGAGACTGACTGCCGCCAACAGCGCCAAAACTCTTAAACCAAATAGATATACAGAGAAAATGATAATCGGTACCAAACTCAACAGCACTTTACGCATTAATTTCTGCCTCATAAACCATGAAGCGATTGGCAATTCCTTTACCTCCCTTGGACAATTTAGTCGATATATATGATTGAACAAGCAATTTCATTACAAAAAAAAGCTGCTGACTATCAAGTCAACAGCTTTTTAGGAACCTATCAAACCAAGCGGTAATTTCTTTGAGGCGGCGGATCCGCTGTTTTGGTTTGCCACTGCGGCTCAACTCATGGCTGGCACCTCGGAACATGCACAATCGTGATTCCACTCCATGGAACTTGAGGGCGGTGAACATCTGCAGACCTTCCACCAGCCAACAGCGGTAATCTTGATCTGAATGGATAAATAATGTTGGGGTTTTAACCCGGTCAGCATACTTCAGCGGCGATGCCTCCCAGACCCGCTCTACATTCTCCCAAGGTGTAGCACCAATCTGATCAGGAGCAAAATAATAACCAATATCAGTGGTCCAACCCATCGAAATCCAATTGGAAATACTCCGCTGCGATGCAGCCGCTTTAAAGCGATCTGTATGTCCAATAATCCAGTTAGTCATAAATCCACCATAAGAACCACCAGTAACCCCTAAACGTTCTGGATCAATGCTGGGATAGCGAGCTAATACTGTGTCCACAAAGTTCATAATATCCTCATAATCAATCGTGCCGTATCTAGCCCGGATATCAGCAAAAGCATTGCCCTTGCCATCACTGCCCCGTGGATTGCAGTACATCACAAAATAACCCTGATTAGCCCAATACTGGATCTCATGGTAGTAAACCTCCCCATAAACGGTTTTTGGACCACCGTGGATGTCTAAGATAGCAGGATACTGCTGATGCGGATCCCAATCGACAGGTTTAAGAACCCAGCCGTCAATTACGATCCCCTCAGCAGTTCGGAAGGACAGCGGTTCGGGTTCCACAATACTTCTCCCCTCAGCAAACCAATCATTAAAGTGAGTCAGCTGCGTTTCCTGTTTGTTTTCTAGTTTATAAACTTCCTGCAGCCGATTGCCCCTTAACCGCACAAGCAAAATGCGCTCATCATGAACCGCAAATCCGTCAACAGATCCTGGCGCATCTGTCAGCTTAGTTATCTGTCCATCTGAATCGATGCGGTTTAAATAGGAATGGGCACCCTCGGTACTGACAAAATAAAGATTGTCCCCGCTGACCTTCAGCGATCGAGAGGAGCCATAGCGGCAGTCTGAACCTACCGAACTGCCTATCGACAAATCGAGGCCGGGAGTAATTAACTTCAGCTCTCCACTGGCAGTATCCACAGTGTAAAAGTAGGGATTTTGGTTGATTCCATATTCACTTCCGTCATGACCAATGCAGATCACCTGCTCATCTTGTAAAAAGTCGGCATAATAAAAGCGAAAATTTTCTGGAGCAGCCAGCAGGCGCAGAGCATTAGTTTTGAGATCCAGCAGGTAGAGCTGATTGGCTAGTTCCCGCTTGCCGCTGATTGTTTGGGCAATGACAACTGCATGGCTCCTGTTCCTGTTTAAGAAGGCAGAACTTACATTCAGATTTTCCGCAGTTAATGGCTGCCAAGTATTGCTGGGCAAATGATAGTGATAAATACGGCTGCGGATCCCGCTGATAAACCCGCGGTTATCCTGCCAGAAGGGGATTTCTTCCAGCACCTCAAAATCCCGTTCCTCTCTGCGCTCTTTAAGAATCCTATTCCGCTCAGCATCATCAAGATCGGCTAAAGGCGGACGCGCGGGATGATACAGGCCGATCAGCAGAAAATTTTCCTGGTCGATCTGTTGAATTTGGGTTACAGTAAAGGGAACCTCAAAAAATCTGACAGCCTCTCCGCCATGGATATTGATCCGATAAAAGATCGTGAATTCTTCTCCCTTTTCCAGCCGCTCCTTATCTTTGGGGTCCCGGATTGACTTAAAGATTAGGTGGTCATTATCATCCAGCCAAGTGAAATTTGCCTCGCTGTTCAGCGCAGTCAGCTGAAAAACTCGCTCATCGCCAACTCGATACAGCCACAAATTCGAGTCGTAGCTGTTTTGGTCCAGGTTGGCCTTATGTACTGCAAAACACGCGTGTTCCCCATCAGGGCTGAATTCAAGCCCAGAAATAAAATGAAACTTGGTAAAATCATCTAGTTTAATTCGTTCCAATCGGCAGCACCTCTCTTTGTTAGCATTTTAACTATTATAGCACAAAGTGAGAGCACTGCCAGACATATGAAAAAACCTCTGCGTTTCGGCAGAGGTATTTTTCTAATAGGCTTTTACTTCAGTCCAAATCCGATCATATTCCCGCAGCATTTCTCCTACATGCACAAATACTTCTGTGTTCGCAATATCTTCATCTGCAGGATAAGCAGCTTTGTTATTCGCTAATTCTTGAGGAAGCATTTTTCTCGCTTCCATATGAGGTGTTGAATACCCAGTGTATTCAGCATTTGCCAGAGCGATTGCTGGTTCATTCATAAAGTTAATAAATGCTTCCGCCAGCTCCTTGTTCTGGGTTGTTTTCGGAATTACCATTCCATCAAACCAGAGATTACCACCATTCTTTGGCACCGCATAATCTAGATTTGGATTTTCCCGCATCGCAAAAACTGCATCACCAGACCAGACTACCGCCAAAGCAGCTTCTTCCGCAATCATTTTGTCTTTAGCCTCATCGACTACATATGCAAGGACTAAATCCTTCTGCTTTATTAATTCCTGTTTGGCTGCTTCCAGCTCATTCCGATCAACTGAGTTTAATGAATAACCAAGTTTCTGCAGGGCTATGCCGACTGCATCGCGCTGACTGTCCACCATAAGAATTTGCTTGCTGTATTTTGGATCCCATAAAATGTCCCAGCTGTCCACTGGTTCGGATACCATTTTTTTATTGTACAGAATTCCCAGGGTACCCCACATGTAAGGTACCGAGTATTCATTGTTAGGATCGTGGTCTAAATCCTTGAAACGAGGGTCGATATATTTCGCGTTGGGGACATTGTCCAGATCAATCTTTTCCAGCAGATCTTCATCAATCATTCTTTTAATCATATAATCGCTGGGAAACAGCACGTCGTACTTACTGCCGCCTGACGTAACCTTAACATACATATCTTCATTGGTTGAAAAAGTGTCATAAACAACTCGCACATCATATTCCTTTTCAAAGCGATCGATTACATCCTCATCAATGTAGTCACCCCAATTGTACACGTACAGGGTTGGCTTTTTGTCACCGCGCATGCTCATGAATGCGGCTCCGAGCAGTACTAAAACGGCGACTGCGATTATAAGCTTGTTTCTCATTTACTCTCCCCCTTTTCGGATTGTCTTTATTTGTTCTCAGATTAACGACGATCAGCAGGATCAGTACCGACAAGAACATCAATGTTGAAACCGCATTGATGGTTGGGTTAATCCCCAAGCGAGCCATAGAATATACTGTAATCGATAGGTTGGCTACGCCTGAGCCGGTAGTGAAAAAGCTGATTACAAAGTCATCAATCGATAGAGTAAATGCCAACAGCAATCCAGTAACCACACCTGGCATAATTTCCGGCAGGATCACATGCCTAAAGGCATACCATGGTGTTGCTCCTAAATCTAATGCTGCTTCGTAAAGGTTGCTGTCCAGCTGTTTTAATTTAGGCAGCACTGATAAAATCACATAAGGAATATTAAATGTAATATGAGCCAGTAGCATGGTTAAAAATCCCAGCTTCAGATTGGAAAACACAAACAGGAGCATCAGGGATATTCCGGTAACAATATCAGGATTGATTACAGGAATATAAGTCAAGTTCATAACAACTTTACGTTTGTACCCCTGCAGCGCGTGGAGACCAATAGCTGCTGCTGTTCCGATCACTGTCGCAATCACGGCAGATAACACAGCAATCATCACCGTGTTGTAAAGCGAGCTTAAAATCTGACGGTTTTGAAACAGCTCACTATACCATCTTAGGGTAAACCCACCCCAGTTGCCACGGGAACGGGAATCATTGAAGGAATACAGCGTTAAAACTAGGATCGGTGCGTATAGAAAAGCAAAAATAATGCTGACATAGCACTTCTTAAAAAATCTCACCATAGTCCCAGTCCCCTTTCCTCACCAGCAAATCTTGACATCACAGCCATGCTCAGCATTATCAAAATCATCATGACTAATGAAATTGCTGAACCAAAACCCCAGTCACCAACGTAGAGGAACTGCTGCTCAATCAAGTTGCCGATTAAAGTAAATTGACCGCCGCCTAGGAGCCTTGAAATTACAAATGTAGTGACAGCTGGCATAAACACCATAGTGATGCCTGAAATCACTCCAGGCAGACTTAAAGGAAAAATAATTCTGCGAAATACAGTCAGTGAATTTGCTCCTAAATCCTCAGCAGCCTCAATAATACTATGATCTATCTTGCTTAAAACCGAAAAGATCGGCAGCACCATAAATGGCAGGAAGTTGTACACCATCCCTAAAACAACTGCTGACTCTGTATAAAGAATGTTCACTCTTGGCAGTCCAAGCCAGGTGAGGAGCGCATTTAAAATCCCATTGCGTTCCAGAATGGTCAGCCAGGCATAAGTTCTGAGCAGGAAATTCATCCACATGGGAACAACTAACAGCATAACTAAGATGTTTTTGTACTGAAAATTACTTCTAGCCAGGATATATGCCAAAGGATATCCTACGACAAAACAAATTGCGGTTGCGATTACCGCCAGTTTAACTGACCTGAAAAGCACCTTCATATATACCGGTTCTAAAAAGCGGTGAAAGTTGGCTAAAGAAAACTCTCGCCCTGTCTCAGCTGGAACTGTTAAGCTGTAGTAACAAACAAGCAGAATTGGAACAACAATAAAGATCACCATCCATACCAGATAAGGAGATGCTGCCCACTTAGTTTTCATCAAACCTCACTCTCCTTGTGCATAATATGGATATCTCCAGGTTCAATCACCAGCCCAACTCTGCTGCCCACAGGCTGCATTTCTGTATTGTGAATCATCCAGAGATAATCAGGGGTTTCTACCAGCATTTCATAGTGAACACCTTTAAAAGTAACAGAGCGAACCTCTCCTGTTAACATTCCCGCTGATTGATCCACAATCTTAACATCCTCAGGGCGCACAACCACGTCTACTGGAGTATTTTCACCGAAACCGCTGTCTACACAGTTGAAAACTTGATTAGAAAACTTAACTAACCGGTCCCGAAGCATAATACCATCGATAATATTGCTTTCCCCAATAAAATCTGCTACAAAAGCATTCTTCGGTTCATTATAAATATCAATTGGTGTCCCGATTTGCTGGATTCTGCCTTCACTCATTACTACAATTGTATCGGACATAGTCAGGGCTTCTTCCTGATCATGAGTAACATAAACAAAAGTAATCCCGAGGGCCTTCTGCATGTTTTTCAGCTCGATCTGCATATCTTGGCGCAGTTTCAAGTCAAGGGCACCTAACGGTTCATCCAACAGCAGTACTTCTGGCTCATTTACTAAGGCGCGGGCGATTGCAATCCGCTGCTGCTGTCCACCGCTGAGGGAATCGATTTTCCGCTCTTCAAAACCAGATAAGTTAACCAGCCTCAGCATATTCTTTACTTTACTTCTAATGGTATCTTCATCCATCTTCTTAATCCGCAGCCCGAAAGCAATGTTTTCATAAACATTCATATGCGGAAATAAAGCGTAGCGCTGGAATACAGTATTTACTCGCCTTTTATATGGAGGGAGATTGTTAATATTGGTGTTGTCAAACGTAACGTCACCTGATGTTGGCTGCTCAAAACCACCGATAATTCTCAAAGTGGTTGTTTTGCCGCAGCCGCTGGGACCAAGGAGCGTTACAAACTCATTGCGGTAAATTTTCAAATTAATATTTTTTAGTGCTTCTGTTCCGTCATAGGTTTTGGAGACATTTTTTAATTCAATAATGCATTCTGCCACCTTAACTCCCCCTTACTAAAAAAACTAAAAGCTGGGCGGGGTTGAAACCCACAGCACCTTTGCTTTCGATTTTCCTGCATTTGTTAAATAATGGACGACATTAGGTTTAAAATAGAAACACTCCGCTGTAGAGGCTTTATGCTTTTGTGTGCCGAGATGAATATAAATATGTCCCTTTAGAACATAGCCGAACTCTTCGCCCTCATGGGGATCCTGAGGGCTTGTACTGCCCCCCTGATCAAGGGTGACCAAGATTGGTTCCATCATGTTTTTCTGGGCATTAGGAACAATCCAATCAATCCGATGCAGCAGTGTGTTGTCTTCTTTTGTAAAGATATCATCGGCTTTGAAGACAACTTTTTCCTGGACCCGGTCATTAAAAAAGTCTCTGAGATTGGTTCCGAGACTTTCGAGTATATCGACTAAAGTTGCAATCGAAGGAGAGGTTAAATCCCGCTCTACCTGCGAAATAAATCCTTTAGTAAGCTCGCATCTATCAGCCAATTCCTCTTGAGTTAGACCATTTAGGATTCTCAGCCGCTTAATCTTTTCACCGATTTTCATTTTCGTACTCCTTAGCTAAAGTTTGAGTCTACTAAACCTAATGTTTAGGCTTACTAAACAAAAGCATTTATATTCTAGTTTGTTTTTTTAAAATGTGCAATAGCCATCTAAGCCGATTTTTGAAAAATACATCTCTCTTGCTTTTCAGGATAAGCTATTACGCTGTAATACTCTTAGATTGAAGGATTTTATTAATAATAAGCGAATCTATTTTCTGGGGGGGGAAAATTGTGAGCATTTTGATTGTTGATGATTCCAACTTCATCTTACGCTTTGTCGAACATAATCTCCGCGCCGCTGGTTATAAGGATCTCTATACCGTGACCAGTGGTGAACAGGTATTTTCCTTCCTTAATAATAACGATAATTACAAGCGGGTTGATTTAATTTTGATGGATGTTTTTATGAAGGGCACAGACGGAATCTCCGTATGTAAGGCCCTCAAACGCCATCCTCGGTTTAATTCAATTCCAGTGATGATTATGACTGCTGATACTGGGGATGAAATATTAGAAGAATCCTTTGCTGCAGGAGCAGATGATTATATTACTAAGCCAATCCGCAAAACTGAATTATTAGCCAGAGTGGCTGTTGCTGTTAAACTTAAAAGACAAATGGATAAAGTAAAAGAGCGGGAGCGAGAGCTGTTAGAAGTTAAACACAAATTGGAGCTGGCCAACCTTGAACTGGCACGACTGGTATCGCTGGATGGCTTGACCGGTATCCCGAATCGACGCTCATTTGATCAAACTCTGATCGCAGAGTGGCAGCGCGCTTATGAAGAAGATACCTGGTTGGGGCTGATTATGATTGATATAGATCATTTTAAGCTGTTTAATGATGCATATGGTCATCCGGCTGGTGATTCCTGTCTCCAGATGATCGCATTTACAATCCGCCAGACGCTGAAGGGATCCTGTGATTTTGTAGCCCGGTATGGCGGTGAAGAATTTGCGGTAATTCTGCCAGCAACAAATTTGGAAGTAACAACCACCGTGGCAGAAAAGATCAGGAAACGCATTCAATCTCTTTCCATTCCTCACCAAAAAACCACTCTATCCAATGGTGTCATTACAATCAGCCTAGGGACTGCTGCAATGAAGCCCCGGGAGGTTGGTCCAACAGAATGGAAACAGCTGATTCATGCGGCCGATCAAGCTTTATATATAGCGAAAAAACGCGGACGCAATTCAGTCCAACAAGCACAGTGACCCCAAAACAGGGTCACTGTCATTTTATCCTTTAATCAACTAAAAATGGTAGCTCTTGGCAGTGAAAGTACTGTCTGTTATTGCTGTTGGTGCCGCAATAATATATTCCGGGCGGGGCTGCAGCCCCAGTTCTGGAAGACCAAGGCTTTGGGATAAAATCTTGATTGAAAAGGGTTGATCAGCTGCCGCCGGAATTGTTAAAGTAATGCCCTCAGCATCCAAGTTATAGCAGCGGAGCATTGGCCAATAAGCATTCCACTCTACAGTTGTCTCCTGATTCAGTACAACAGCATCAACTAGGAGTTCTGGTTCAATAAAGATCAGGATGTTGTTGACTGCACTGTCTGCTTTAATCCTTAAGACCAGTTCCCTAGAGTCATCGGAAATACTATCACTCAAAAGCTCTACTGTAACAGGATCGTCCATTAAACTTGAATCAAATTCAACACGGCGGCTGAGCGCTGGAATATTCTCGTAAGGAATAAATTCACCTAGATTCGCTTCTGTAAAGTCGGTGCCAAGAACCTGCTTGGTAAAATCATCTGGCTGGATATCAAGGCTAACCCAGTAAGCTGAATCGCGGTCTAAATCCACAAAGTATAGCAGGGTATCCATCTGCGGATTGTCTTGGCTTACTCCTGCATTAACAATACTGAAACCAAAGCCTGCCGCAGCTACCGCCACTGCTAAAAGGGGCAGAACCAACTTCTGCCATTTGATAATTTTTTCCCACTGCGGCAGTAGCATCCCTAAAACGAGTACCACTAGGAAAGTCAGCAGACTCAGTAAAGTGAACCCGAGCATGTAATACAGGTTCAGAATGAGATTAGGCCATAAAATCAGTAAGGGCAGGGCGCTGACCAAAAGCAGAATTAAGCGCGCAACCCATGAAAGCTGCTCCCGCGCAATGACCACTAGTGCTGCTGCGAGACCGAAAACTAAAGGCAGCACAAAAGCATAGCTTGCGCCCGGAAACAGAAGAGAGACTAGGATTGTTGCCAATACCCACAATCCCACTGCTCCAAGGTATAAATCCAGCAAGTTGTATTTATTCAATGCCCAATTATAGAGCAAAAAGAAAATCAAGCTGATTACACCTACTAGAGCAGCAAAATACCACGTTCCGTAAGCCGGTGGTATGTATTGATAGAGCGGATGGAAAGGTTGAACAAAACTAGCAAGCAGCCTCGTGGCCACTACACTGAGTAGGACTGCGCCTAACAACAGCACAACCCCAAGGGCGATGCCTTTTGCCTCTGCTTTCTTTGCTTTTACTCCAAACCAGCAGGTTACACCAAACAAGATCACAACCAAACTCAAAGTTCGCGCAACAACACCAACTGGATAGCGGATGATAATGCGGCCAAACAGATCAAAATATACCTGATTAGCTGCCAAATCTGGTTCTTCCGTAGTTTCGATATCAATACTACCAAAATGCTTCACAAGCTGATAAAGATAAGTACCTAAGTGCTGGAGACTGCGCTGATCAAGATTAGCTAAGTTATCTAATGCCGTCTGATAATGCCTTTCACTTTCCCAGAAGGCGAGCTGAAATCCAGGTATTCCAGCGCGCTTAAACACGGAAAAATCGGTATCACTAAGCAGCCAGCGGTTGATCTCATTATTTAGTGAGTTAGCAATTGGCTTGTCCACAGCTTCAGCAAACTGGGGCAGTGTCCAGCTGTTATTGTAGGTGGAATCAGTCATCATCACCGGTCCACTTGTTCCCCTTGCCATTGGATTGATTACCAAACCCAGGTTTTCTGCCCAGGGATGCTGTTCGAGAAAGGCAAGGGACCCCAAAAGTCCTGATTCTCCCCCATCGGCAAATAGGATAATCAAATCATTTTTTAGGGGCTGCTCCAGCTGGAGCATCCGCAATACTTCTAAAACAGCTGCGATTCCTGCCTTTGAACTGCTGGCTCCAGGCACCTGAGCAAGAGTATCGTAATGGGCAACTAACAGCACTGCTTTTGAATTCGCTGTGCCGGGAATTCTCACTATTATATTTTCTACATTACCTGTGCTGCGCCAATCAGGATTATACGCACTTGTAGATTGGACCTGCGGCTCAAGTCCCAGCTGTTCCAGCTGATCAATTAAATATTGCTTCACTTGTTCGTGCTGTTCACTGCCGATCGGCGTTGGTGCTGCTGCAATCTGTTCCAGATGGCGCAGAGCCCGTCCAGAAGCAAAATCAGTTTCTGGAGCATCAACCCCAACTGCGGCTGGCGGTCTGACAGCAGCAAAATTTAATGCTGTTAAAGCAAGAATGATGCCAAAAATAATCAAAGCGATCCTGCGATTCTCATATGCAGTGTCCATTGTTACAACCTCCATCTGTTATCTAAATTCCTTAACGCGCAGCACCCTAAAACCATAATCAATATCTGCGGCTGTTTCCTTTTTAATCTGCTCGGCTGCTTTTTTAATCCGCGCTCTGCCTATTTCGCAGATATTGGTAAATCCACCTTGGTAAGCAGGGGAATTTTCGGGTACCGGTTCAGGGATTTGAATCATGATGTAGCGCCGGCAGCCGCCATCCTCTGCATTTAAAGCCATCACTGCATGGGCAGTAGTGGCTGAACCGGAAAAGCAGTCCAAAACTATTGAATTCGACTGGGTATACAGCTTAAGTATCCGCTTGATTAAATCGACTGGTTTAGGATAATCAAAGCAGGCCAGTCCATCAAAGAGCTCTTTTAGTTCACGTTTCGCCTGCTGTGAGTGACCCACCTCTGTATACCTCCAAATTGTTTTTGGAGTCATCCGGTTTTGGACTTCTGACAAGAACCGTTTAAGGCGCGGCACACTGTTCCCGTTTTTGCCAAACCAAATCCGGTTATCCGCCATCAATTCCCGAAAACGCTTCTCTGTAAACAACCAACAACGTCCATGGGGCGGATAGACAACCTTTCCCTTCGGTGTAGTAATTGGGTAACATTTTTCTGGAACCGCAGGTCCCACCGTTAGGTTATCACTCTGCCAGGGACCCCGGGGATCATTGTCAGGATTGCGGTAGCGTTTGTTGCTTTCCGGCGTCCTTTCCAGTCCATTGCAGACCAATAGATCACGCTTTTTAGCATACACGACAATATGATCGTGGTTTTTGGAAAAGTGCTTCTTTAAGCTCACCGGAGCATACGCCCGTTCCCAAACTATTTGAGTAATAAAATTAGTGCTTCCAAATATTTCGTCACAAAGGCAGCGCAGATGCCCGACTTCATGATCATCGATACTGATAAAGATCACGCCATCGTCAGCTAAAAATTTATGGAGCAGTTTCAGCCTAGGGTACATAAATGACAACCACTCACACCGGAGCATGCCGTCACGATAAATTAAGTCTCGGCTTCCGGTATTGTAAGGGGGATCAATATAAATGAGTTTAATCCGCTTTTCATAGTGAGGCAGGAGCAGCTTCAGCGCATCTAGATTATCCCCTTCAATATAGAGGTTTTCTGTAGCGTCCCAGTTCACGCTGTCCTCAATAACTGGACAAAGCACTTTCTGACAAGGAGTCTCCGCTGCTTGAACCGCCTCTTGCTTCCCCGACCATACTAACTCTAACATGGAATCATGATGATTCATTTCTGTACCTTTCCACTAAATTCCTGTATTACGCCACTATTCTACTAGTAATATTTACAGCTTATTCCAGAATAATGCAGGTCTCCACACTTAACGTTAGTGTTCATCAGCAGACATTCCTTTTCCTTTCTCAATGAATGCCAGCTAATACCCCCGGTAATACTAATATGCAGAAGTGTTGAAAGGGGGAGGTTCTTGAAGCAGAAAATACTGGCTCTTGCTGCACTGGCGGCCGTTCCACTTGTGATGACGCTGGGAAACTCGATGCTGATTCCAGTAATCCCGATTATTGAACGAACACTAAACCTCACTCCCGTGCAGGCCAGCTTGATCATTACGGTTTACTCTATTGCTGCGGTACCCCTAATTCCCATTGCCGGATTTATGTCTGATCGGTTTGGCAGAAAGGTGGTTATTATTCCCAGTTTAATGCTGGCAGGTCTAGGGGGTCTTATCGCCGGATTAGCCTCACTTTTTTTATCTAATCCATACCGAGTGATTCTAGCAGCCAGAATTATGCAGGGAATCGGGGCTGCAGGCGCATTCCCCCTGACTTTACCCTTAACCCGCGACATTTTCCACGATGAAGCGGAAGTCAGCCATGCTTTAGGGGTAATCGAAACCTCAAATACATTTGGTAAGGTGATCAGCCCAATTTTAGGAGCCTATCTAGCTGCCCTTTCATGGTACGCCCCTTTTGCAGCAATTCCACTGCTGGCAGCCGCTTCAATTCTAGCCATCATCTTTTGGATTAAAACCCCCCAACAGGAACAAAAGGTGTCCGAATTCCAGCAGTCGATCAGTCAGCTGAAAACCATCCTGTTAAGCGAAGGCAGATGGCTGGTTACTGTTTACCTAACCGGATGCATTATCATGCTGGTACTCTTCGGGATCCAATTTTATGTATCGGAATATTTGGAACAAAACTACCACATTTTGGGTACCCGCAAAGGTTTAGTTTTAGCAATTCCTTTAGCTGGTCTCTGCACCGCTTCTTATATCGCTGGTCGTCTGCTGGGCGATAGTAAGCCGCTTTTAAAGTGGACTGCATTTTCCGGTATGGCTGTCCTGGCTCTATCCAGTGGCGTAATTAGTTTCAGCCGCAGTCTAGTTCTCCTGATTTTCATCCTCACCCTTGGTTTTAGTGGGATCGGTGCGGCGCTGCCCAGCCTAGATGCCCTGATAACTGAAAACATCGCCAAAGAACAAAACGGAACTGTAACGTCCTTTTATAACAGCATGCGCTTCGTGGGGGTAGCTGTCGGTCCTCCGATCTTTGCCTGGTTGATGCGCTTTTCACATCAATTAGTTTTCTGGACAGCTGCCGGATTCAGCCTGATAGCTGTTATCTTGATTGGTAAGTTTATCAAAACTGATGGATGATTACTAATGGGCAAGCAGGGATGCATATAAATAAGCAGATTATTTTAGCTAGGGGTGTTCCGCTTGCCACCCAAAAGATTTATAGTAATAACCCTTAGGCACAGCAGAGGAGCGGTAATTGGAATTGTGGCAGTTCTAATACTGCTCACAGCACTGATTATTTTTGAACCAAATGTAATTCCAACTCAAGCTGAGCTCACAGGATATACTATTGCGATCGATCCCGGTCATGGTGGGCGAGATTCTGGAAGTGCTCATGCAGGAGTTTATGAAAAGGAAATCACTCTTTTGTTAAGCCAAGCAATTGCCAAAGAAATCCAGGCCCGCGGCGGCACCGCAGTGCTTACCCGAACCAGCGACACTGATTTATGGGACTATATCTCCTACGAAGAAGAGATAGAAATTACAAAGCGGGAATATAAACAGGATCTTGAACTAGGGAGAACAATCGATTCTCGGGACCGCGGTATCGCCTTGGGAACCCGCTTCCCTCCTACCTACAGATTAGGATTGCGAGCCCGCTTGTTGATCGCTCAACAGCACAATGCAGATCTTCTGCTCAGCATCCATACAAACCACTATCGGGCAGAAAGTGCCAAAGGAGCGGTTACTTTGTACCAGCCCCACTCCCACGAAAGCCAGCAGCTGGCAGTTGCAATTCAGCGCTACCTAAAAGATCTGCTGCCTGGCAGAGCTGATCCGGGCATAAAACCAGATAATTTCTTTATCCTCCGCCGCAGCGAAATCCCAGCCGTACTGTTGGAAATTGGATTTGTATCTAACAAAGGCGACCGTGAGTTTATGCTGTCGGAAGAAGGGCAGAAAGCAATCGCTGAAGCGGTAGTCAACGGCATCGAAGACTATTTCTCTTATATTTCCACCCTTGCCAGTTATTGATGTTCCAGAAAATATTCTATATAATTAAGGCAGCATAGTGTTGTATAGGGAAGGCAGGATGGAATAAAGCATGGATTTACTTAATTATCAAGGTTATATCTTTGATCTAGACGGCACAATTTATTTAAGCAATCGTCTGCTGGGCTGTGCTGACCGGGTGATTGCATATTTGCAAAAGCTTGGTAAGCAAGTAGTGTTTTTGACCAACAAACCGATTGAAAGTCGAGCTGCTTATGCCGAAAAGCTTAACCGCATGGGAATTGGCGTGACGATTGACAGCATCATTAACTCCTCGTTTGTAACAGCAGAATGTATCCGGCAAGAAAAACCAGATGCAGTGGTTTATGTGATCGGAGAACCGCCGTTAATCGAAGAGCTTGAAGCGGCAGGTCTTAAGATTACAACAGATCCACTCCAGGCAGAGTTTTTAGTAGTAGCCTTTGATCGGACTTTTCATTACAATAAGTTAAACGATGCCATGATTGCCCTCAAAAACGGCGCCCGTTATTTCGCCACTAATCCAGATCGGACCTGCCCTGTTGATGGCGGGGAGATCCCTGACTGCGCCGGAATGATGGGAGCAATCGAAGGAGTTACGGGCAGGCGTCCTGAGCTGATCTGCGGAAAACCATCCCCCCAGATGCTGAAAACAGCCCTTGACTGCCTGCAGCTGCCTGCTGAAGCCTGTTTAATGATTGGAGATCGCTTAGAAACCGATATCCAAATGGGGATAGATTTAGGCATTGATACCGCCTTGGTTCTTACAGGCACTACCAGCTTAGAACTACTGAATCAGGCAGGGATACAGCCTACGTATGTATTGCAGAGTGTTGCTGATTTTTTAGTTGAATAACAAAAAAAGCTGAACACTGTGGAATTGATTCCCGTGCTCAGCTAATTTTTTTATCTACCAACAAAAATTTCGGTAGCGTAGTACATATTACCATACTTGACGATTCCAACACCAATGTGGGTATAGCCAGATGATAAGATATTAGCTCTGTGTCCACTGCTGTTCATTAATCCATTATGGATACGAGTAAGGCTAGCTGCTTTAGCTAGGTTCTCACCAGCCATCTTATAGCTTACACCAGCTGAATCTAAGATTGAATGAAACTTCGATCTGGCGTAATGGGCAACCTCACCAGTTGAGGCCATTTCATGACTCTTTTCTTTAGCTAATCTCACCAAAGTCATGTCTATTGTCAAAGGTTTCAAGCCTCTTGCAATCCGCTCTTGATTAACTAAGTCAATCAGCTGTTGTTCCATGCTAGTTAACGAGCTTGACGGAGCAGGAACAGGATTTGGTTTTGGTGTGATTGGCTGCAGCGGCTGCTGCGGACTTGGTTGTTGAGGTTGTTGGGGCTGCTGCGGCTGTTGCGGTTGTTCAGGTTCAACTGAAGGATTTGGTTTCGGATTTGGATTTTGCGGCTGTGGATTATACCAGCCTAAACCGCTATTATTCCAAGAACCCCAGTAGGAACTCCATGGATTAGAATTACTGTTGTTCTTGCTGTTATTACTGCCGCTGTTGTTACTGTTATTGTTATTATTGTTATTACTGCTGCCGTTATTAAAGCTTGTCCACCCATTTTGCCAGTAACTCCATGAACTCGCCTCTGAAACTAAGCCGATCGATGCAACCAGCATTATTACAAGCAATAGTACTGCATATCGCTTCAAGTTTTCCACTCCCTATAATATAATAGTCTAGAACAATATTGTGTCCTAGACCATTATAACCCATCCTAAAGGCGAATTCCAAAGGTAATTACTGCCACTAGAGGCGCGATAAGATCTTTTTAATCAGCGTCCGCCTCGGTTTTCTCTGCGGCTGCTCAGGTTGGGAGTATGTAGGCTGTGGATTGCTTTTGGTTTCCAGTTTTGCGATTCTAGTTCTGATTTCGGCAAGCTGTGATTCAGAAACTTTTGACCGCAGGCTGGTTTCAATCTTATCGATCCGCGCCTGCAGGGCATCAAATTCCTGACTGGAACGACTGGGAACTTGACGCATCTTTAAACTGCGGATATCATCCCGCACCACTTGAATCCGCTGGGATAAAAGACTGATTTCTTCAGCATGTTTTGCAGCAGCTTGATCAGCCAGCACTTGCAGCCTGGACAACAACTGCTGCTCGATCTCTTGAGCCAGCTTTTCTTTTTCCTCCAAGACTTTAGTGTACTGCTCCTTAACTGACTGCCATTCTTGATGCAGTTGAAATGCTTCTGCAAAAAACCTTCTTTCCGCTTCTCTGCGCGCCTGCTCAATAGGAGCAGGTTCCGCTTTTGCCTCTGACTTGGGCTCAGGTGCGGCAGGTTTGGTCTCTGGCTCCTGTTCCTCAATCGACACCTGCGGCACTGATGCTTTCCGGAAATAGACCCGCATTACGCAGCAGCCGTTATTGCCCTCATTATCAGCCAGGATCGTTTGATAACCACTTTCATATTCCCCTATATCCAGCAATTCTGGAGCAGACCACTCCTGCTGATAACTTGTACGCCATAATTTGCTTGACTGCGTCCAGACAATGTTGATCCCATCTCGACCCAACTCAATACCCGGCTGGAAAATGTCCTTGGTAACCGGCGATAGGTCAAAAGGTTTGCTCCAAAAATCTTGCCGCATTACTGCTCTAAGAACTCTACCCTGTTCAGAAAGACCAATCCAGAAGATAACTAGCTTTTGATCAAAGGCAAACATTTGGGGACTGTCAGTCGGTTCCTGCACAATCGGAATTGCTCCGCTCCAAATTTTTTTCTGCATATCCCCAACCCGATAAAGCAGCGTATCCCGCTCCTGACTTAAGTACACTAGATGCAGAGCTTGTTCAGCATCATAACAGAGCTGCCAATGCTGTGGTTCACTGCTGATATTGCTGGTTACGCGCACTGGATCGCTCCAGCTCCCAGCATCGAAGGTATGCTGGATTAAGACATACCCTGTCTGTTTTAAATTCTGCTGCAGGTAGAACAGATGAGGAACTCCTCGGGAATCAGTAATCAATTTCAAGCCGCGAATTGGCTGAGTCTCTGTATCAATCTCATAAAACAGCATTTCCTGATTTCCATGCCAGTGCAGGATCGTGTTGTTTGTTAACAAAGCTGCTGTATGAATCATATTGTTACTTATAGTGACTGCACATTCCTCAACTTGGCCAGGATAGAGCGGTACAGCCGCATCTCCGTGCAGTGTTAATCCTTCATTGGTTTGCGTCAAAAGCTGGTAGTGTGGATGAGTGAGTTTAATCTGCATTAAAAACCCTCCTCTCTTAGTAAATCTATGCCTCGAGAAAATAAATAAGACTTTTTTTGAGAATTCTTCACCACTCACAACCAGCTGCATAATATGATCTCAGAAAGGAGGGTTCACTTGATGCCTTACGAAGGTTATGAGCCTGATTTTGAGCGTGAATGTATTCTAGTAAACAAAGTTTACAATGAATGCGTAATTATTGATTGTCCAATCTATCGCATTCCGATCCCACCAGGATATCCTCCAGCAGTAAATGTGGTTGATTGTGAAGTAACAAACATTGAAACTATGGGAACAATTGTTGGAGCTGGTGAGCTCAGTGTTACAGTAAACTTTGTGCTGAACGTCGAATATGACGGTAATGGAGAAACCCAATTTATCCAACAAACTGCCCAGTTTAGAAGAAGGAGAGTGTTATTAGAGGGCGCACTTCCAGGCATGGATGTAGTTATTCTGCCGCTGATTCAGTGCATTACCTGTACGCCTGTTGATGGCGGCACTGCAATCGAGTGCGATGTGGGAGTTTACATTGTTGTAAAAGTTGTTTCCTTAGTTCAGCTTGAAGTATTTGGTAGGTTCTGTCCTGAACCCCCAGAATGTGAAGCTTTTGAACCCCTCGGCTGTCCTGAATGGTTTGAATTGGCAAGATCAGGAGCCTTTTGGCCACCCTTCCCACCCCAACCTCCTAGAAACAACACTTAGCTGGTATGGTAGGGGATGTAATCCAGCATCCGCATGGCAGGGTGCTGGATTTATCTTAATTCAGCTGACGGGAGGGATTCTGTGCGCATTCTAATGCTGACTCGCTTTTATTTGAATGGTCAGACAACCCATGTTTTCTCCCTCTGTTCTCAGCTGCTCAAATCAGGTCACCAACCATTTTTAGTAGCAGCCAATCTCAATCATCCGGTATACTACCAGTGGTTGAGAAACCAGCAGATTCCCTTTTCTGCATCAGCTGATCCTGCTTTTGTTGAGCAGCTGATGCAAAAATACGATTTTGAACTGATTCATACCCATTCATTCCACACTCTTGAGCTGGCACTTGATCTCGGAAGGAGGCATCAAATTCCGGTTGCAGCCACATGTCATTATCTAGATTTTCAATCCTTGGAAAAACTTGCCCACGCTGATAAAATTATCACAATAAGCCCTGAAATGGCTGAAACCTTACCATTACCTCCCGATAAAACGGTAATGATCGAAAATGGAATTGATACTGCTGCTTTAAAAGCAGCTCGACTACCGAAGGAGCATACCGTACCGAAAGCAGTAGTAGTGACAAGAATGACCGACAACAAAGAACCGGGATATGCAAAACTGGTTAAAGTTTTGATTAATCGTGGATGGAAAGTGCAGTCTGTTGGCAATTGGCGTCCCCACTACTTAGGAATTCCATATACAGGCTGGCAGGTTGATTTAAGAAGCACTTACCAAACAGCGGATCTGGTGATTGGCACAGGCAGAAGCATCCGCGAAGGAATGGCAGCGGGGGCAGCTGCTTTTGTATTAGGGGACTATTTAGATGGAATTGTGACCGAAACCAATGTAGAAGTACTGCGCCATTATAACTTCAGCGGTCGTGCTCAGAAACAGATCCCTACGACCCAAGCGATTGTCGATCAAATAGATTGTTTAACTGAGTCAAATTTATCCAAACTGCAAGTTTTCAGCTATCAATACGCTCACCAGCACTTTTCACAGAAAAAAATGACAGATGCCGTGGTTGCGGTCTATCAATCTCTGCTGGGATAATTCAATCGCTCCAGGAGCTGCTGCTTTTTTTCATCTGGCACTTGGATTAAATCATCTAGAGGCGCATCGGCCAACAAACGATGATATAACCCCTTTAAGATAGCGGTTTCACCGCGAATATCTACAACCATAAAATAAATGTCACCAGAATAGGACCTTCTCACTACAACAGTTCCAACGGTAACATTCATATTGGCTCGCTCCTTGCACAACTATTTGCTATTAGATTATGCATATTAAAGGAAAAAGTAACGCGGCGTCAAATAATACTAGTGGAGGTGTCCTCTATGAAACTAATTATTATAGTTGTTGAAGATGATGATGCTCCAATTCTAATCCGCGAGCTGACTGCCCATGGCTACAGCTCGACTAAACTGGCCAGTACCGGAGGATTTTTACTGCATGGCAATACAACCCTGCTGGTGGGTGTTAACGATGACCAGGTAGACCCAGTCATCGATATTATCAAGGAAACTTGTGTCCGCCGCAAAAAGATTATTCCTCAAGCAGCGGCTGAAATCCCGACCACCATTCATCTGCCAATCGAGATCGAAGTTGGTGGAGCGATTCTGTTTGTCGTTGACGTAGAAGAGTTTTATAAAATGTAAATCAACAGGGCCAATGTGTTCACCACTGCGTGGGCGGCTATTGACCTAATTAAATTGTTACTTGCAGTGAACATACTACCCAAAATTATGCCTGAAATTAATACAGGAATAAATTGAATCACGTAAAAGTGGACCAGTGCAAAGAAAAGTGCACCGATAAAAACAGCCCATCCCGGCCTCATCACTTCCAAGAGTGATTTCAGCAGTGCTCCGCGAAATAATAATTCTTCGCTTATAGAAGCTCCCAGGGTAATCAGGACTGCGGCTAACAGAAAGCCAATCCGATCCTCTATACTTAAGAGCATGCTGATTCCAGCCTGTTCCTGAGTCAGCCAGCTCTGGATTTGCGCTGCTCCAAAAATCTGACTTAAACCAACAATCATGATTAGATTTACCACATTTATTAAAACAAACATCCCCACTCCTGCTGCCAGTCCCCAGCCCAACTGTTTTATGTCCCACCTCAGAACGTTTGTGCCTTTCACAGCCATCAAGCTGCCAAAAATCAACCATAACTGCTGCAGAACCATCCAAAAAATCAGATCTTCACCAGATTCAACTGCAGTTCCCATGCGGATTATAAGGAGAAGTATCCAACCCAAAATAACTAAAAAAAGCCAGCGTTTATTAACCATTTTGTTCACCCCGCCCTTAATTGTATTCTGCAACTTGATCCCCGATACCTTGGCATAAAAAAAGAAGCGTATATCCGCTTCTTTTAGATTCGATAATTTGGCGCTTCTTTGGTAATCTGAATCGAATGGGGATGGCTTTCATGCATTCCGGCAGGAGTAATGCGTACAAACCTTGACTTTTCCTGTAAAGCCTTAATATCAGGTGCACCGCAGTAGCCCATACCAGCTCGCAATCCCCCAATTAATTGGTGTACTGTCTCGGAGACACTGCCCTTATAAGGAACACGTCCTTCGATACCTTCCGGCACCAGTTTTTTGCTGTCATCTTGGAAGTAGCGATCCTTGCTTCCTGCTTTCATAGCTGGAAGGGAACCCATGCCGCGGTATACCTTATAACTTCTACCCTGGTAAAGCTCGGTTTCGCCAGGTGATTCTTCTGTACCAGCCAGCAAGCTGCCGAGCATAACCACATCGGCACCAGCAGCTAAGGCTTTCACAATATCTCCTGAATAGCGGATTCCACCATCAGCAATTACTGGCACACCATGTTGTTTAGCCACTTGGGCACAATCCCATACTGCAGTAAGCTGGGGCATACCCACACCCGCAACCACACGAGTTGTACAGATTGAGCCAGGTCCAATACCCACTTTCAGGGCATCTGCTCCAGCTGCAATCAGGGCTTCTGCTGCTTCCGCAGTCGCAATATTGCCGGAAATAATATCTACCTTGGAACCAAACTCTTGTTTTAACAGCTCTGTAGTTTGAATTACTTTTTTAGAATGTCCATGGGCGGTATCAATTACCAGAATATCTACGCCAGCTTTAACTAGAGCAGATGCCCGTTCCATTACATCGCTGCCAACACCGACAGCGGCTGCCACCCGCAGTCTGCCATGACTGTCTTTAGCCGCATTAGGATATTGCCTAGCTTTCTCGATATCTTTAATTGTAATTAGTCCTTTTAACCGATAATTTTCATCCACAAGGGGAAGTTTCTCGATCCGATGCTTATGCAGAATTTTCTTCGCTTCATCTAAAGTAGTATTGACTGGAGCTGTGATCAGGTTATCTTTAGTCATTACCGCACCGATAGCTTGATCAAAGTTTTCTTCAAACTTTAAGTCGCGGTTAGTTAATATTCCAACCAATTTTTGATCCTGATCAACAATCGGAACACCTGAAATACGGTAGCGGGCCATCATCTCTAAAGCATCGGAAATGCGATGCTCCGGTGAAAGGTAAATCGGATCAACAATAACTCCGCTTTCAGAGCGTTTAACCTTGTCTACTTCACCTGCCTGTTCTTCAATCGATAAGTTTTTATGGATTACACCAAGGCCACCTTCCCGGGCAATCGCAATAGCCATCCTGGCTTCCGTAACAGTATCCATACCGGCACTGATTATAGGTATATTTAAGGTGATGTTCTTGGTTATGCTAGTATGTGTGGCTACCTCACCTGGTAAGACTTCGGAAGCAGCTGGAATCAACAGCACATCATCAAAAGTCAGCCCTTCCTTTGCAAACTTGGTATTGAAGTCCATTTGACCAATCCTTTCATAACTTGTCTGTTGATGGTTATTTTACCATAATATAATTAAAAGGCAATACCCATCGGCGTCGAAAATAATCTTTAATTTTGCAGGTTTTTATTACCTGTAATGTAGAATACCATAAGGAATAAAGCAAACCAAACACCATCAAATTTTTGCTGTAGATGAATCTATACATAGACTTGTGGTATTAAGTCAAGAGGGTGATGCAGAAAAATCCCGTTGAAGATGTCTAGTGAGGTTGAAAAAAGGGTTCAGGAAAGAGAACTGGCCATTTTTAAGAACC
>FZPS01000191.1_pt125 | contig 48889 bp, 37 predicted proteins | sample 1817821 | NCBI WGS metagenome assembly FZPS01 (sample SAMEA104158645, study PRJEB21678) | metagenome | place: Germany | collected 2015-04-21 | reverse complement strand
GGGTATATTACATTCAAACAAATCAACGATATCCTGCCAAGCAGCCCTTTTTTCCTGGATAAGGTGGATGACATCATCTTTGACCTTTCCCAGGATGGGATTGAGATCATCGACGAAACTGAAAAAAGGATCACCAGAGGCGGAGCTTCAATCCGCAGACCTACTGCACCAAAGAAATTTAAGTCCAAAAGATTTTATGACGACCCGGTGAGGATGTATCTGAGGGAAATGGGCAGAGTGCCCCTGTTGGACAGAGAAGGAGAGGTGCGAGTAGCCAAAAAGATTGAAACCTATCAGAAGATGATCAATCAAAATGTCTTTCAATCCGGCTCTACGCTGAGGGAGATGTATAACTTCCTGCATCGCTATCGCGAGCGTAGGGTGCGCCTGGATCAGATATTTAAGGTAGATATCGGAACCTGGATAGATAAAAACCAGGATGTTATCATAATCGAGAGATTTAAAGAAATCTTAAAACAAAATGAAGCCACGCTGGATAAGGTTGGCGGCATACTGGATAATTGTGATTTCGACGATACCGGAACCGCCAGCAGACAGGAAGAGATAGACGCTCTGCGCAAAGAAGTAGTGGACATCTTTATGAGCCTTTCCTATAACGATAAGCTCATCAAACGCATGGTCTATCGCATCCGCAGCTTGGTAGAACGCATCGAAGAAAGCTATAACTCTATCAACGAGCTCACTCGAATCAAACGCTATACCATCGACGAAATCTGCACCTATGGGCGCAGAGCCAAAAAGAGCGATGAAGACTTTGAAGAGGTTCGAGAAGAGACCAATATGGACCCCAATATCTTTGTGGAAACCCTGCGTAAGATCAAGAACGCTCGTCGTAAGATCCGCCGTGTGGAACTGGAAACAAAGATGACGGGCAGTGAGCTCATCTTCCTGCTCAAAGAGATAGATCGCGCCGAGCGTGATAAAGAGAAAGCCCAGAATGAGATGATTGAGGCAAACGTGCGCCTCGTGATATCCATTGCAAAACGATATAACAATCGCGGACTGGAGTTCTTGGATCTCATTCAGGAAGGAAATACGGGTCTCATGCGTGCCGTGGAGAAGTATGACTATCGTAAGGGCTTTAAGTTCAGCACTTATGCCACGTGGTGGATACGTCAAGCCATCACTCGCGCAATTGCCGATCAAGCCCGAACCATCCGCATTCCCGTGCACATGATAGAATCTATTAACAAGATAAATCGCACCAGCCGTCGCCTCATGCAGAAGCTGGGACGCGAGCCCTATCCGGACGAGATCTCCGAGGTCTTGGACATGCCGGTTGATAGGGTGAAAAACATCCTCTCCATCTCAAAAGAGCCCGTCTCGCTGGATAAACCCATCGGGCATGATAGCGAAGACAGTATCTTGGGAGACTTTATTGAGGATAGAACCATCATCTCGCCGGAACGCCTTGCCGAGCGTAGCCTGCTCAAAAGACAGGTGGACGAAGTTCTCGCGACTCTCACCACGCGTGAAGAGCGGGTCATCCGCCTCCGCTTTGGTATCGACGATGGCTATCACCGCACCCTTGAGGAGGTTGGCAACATCTTCCAGGTGACGCGTGAACGCATCCGTCAGATCGAGTTTAAAGCGCTGGAGAAACTGCGTCATCCCAGTAGAGCGGCGATCCTGCAACAGTTTATCGATAACTTCCATGTGAAATAAACACATATAATATAAGCAATATATAATCACGGCCGGGGTATGATCTCCGGCCACTCTTTTCGCTTTTGAGAAAAGTAAAAGAGCTCGCATCAAGAAAATCATTGACAAATCCATGGCAAACTCAAACTCTGACTCTTGCTAAAAGAATAACAAAGCATTTATAACCTTTGAAGAGAAGGGAGGTTTTCATGCCGAACTTGCCGGCAACTTGGTACATAGCGCCTTTGGGTGCGATATCAGCATTGATCTTTGCTTACTTTTTGTTTAGGAGCGTTCGCCAGCGCGATCCGGGCAATCGCCGCATGCAAGAGATTGCCGGCTATGTCCGTGAGGGCGCTTTTGCCTATCTTGCCCAGCAATATAAGGGCGTGGGCATCTTTTTCGCCGTAGTTTTGGCAATTTTGCTCTTCATGGCTTATGGGCTCAAGGTGCTTGATGTGATGATCCCTTGGGGATTCCTCAGCGGTGGCACGATGAGCGGACTCGCCGGACTGATAGGCATGAACACGGCGACCATGGCATCCAGCCGCACGGCACAGGCTTGTTCGGATAGCCTAAATAAGGGCTTGAAGGTTGCTTTCCGCGCGGGCGGAGTGATGGGTCTTACCGTGGTTGGCCTTGCTTTATTAGATCTCAGCATCTGGTTCTTTGTGCTCAATTGGATAGGCTATGACCTGCAGAATATCGCCGTCGTGATGCTATCTTTCGGCATGGGTGCGAGTAGCCAAGCCCTCTTTGCAAGAATAGGGGGCGGTATCTATACCAAAGCTGCAGACGTGGGCGCAGACCTCGTGGGCAAAGTGGAAGCAGGCATTCCCGAAGACGATCCCCGCAACCCCGCCACGATCGCGGATAACGTGGGCGATAACGTTGGCGACGTTGCCGGAATGGGTGCAGACTTGTATGAATCCTATGCCGGAAGCATACTCGCAACAGCGGCATTAGGCATGAGCGTTGTGCTCCAGCTTTCCCACGGCAATCCTCTCATCGAGAAATACATGATGTCGTTCATGACCCTGCCTGCCATACTCGCAGGCATTGGCGCACTCTTCTCCATCATCGGCATCTATTCAGTTTCCACCAAAGAGAATGCAGGCATGAAAGACCTCATGAGATCACTAAATAAGAGCGTGTATATCTCCGCCGGATTGACCACAGTAGCCTCTTTCTTCCTCTGCAAGATTCTTCTGCCGCCGGAGCATTATTTAGGCGTGTTTTTCGCGTCTTTCATCGGGCTTTTATCGGGAGTTTTGATAGGACACACCACGGAGCTATGGACTTCTCATAGCTTTAAACCCACGCGAAACATCGCCAAGCAGGGCGAATATGGCTCTGCCACAGTGATACTGGAAGGAATAAGCGTAGGCATGCTTTCCACGGTTGCGCCTGTTCTCATCATCGGTGTAGGAATAGTGATTTCCTTTATCATCACCGGCGGATTTGAGCACGTGGAACTCGGCTTATATGGCATAGGTTTCGGAGCGGTGGGCATGCTCGCTACCTTGGGCGTGACCATGGCGATGGACGCTTTTGGACCCATTGCGGATAACGCCGGCGGCAACGCACAGATGTCCTACCTTCCCAAAGAAGTGAGAGAGCGCACAGACAGCTTGGACTCGGTTGGAAACACCACCGCTGCGATAGGCAAAGGCTTTGCGATCGGAAGCGCAGCACTAACGGCGATGGCTCTCTTGGCTGCATATCTGGAGAAAGTAAGAGACGGATTTGCCATGTTAGGTGCGAAGGTCGGCCAACCGCAGGTCTTGGAATATACGGTTGGCGGAGTGATGCAAAAGGTGGAAGCCCAAAGTGCCTCACTCTTACAATTCATTGAATATTATCAGGTGCACCCGCTGAATCCCAAGTTCCTCGTAGGAGTCTTCATCGGCAGCATGCTGATCTTTGTATTTTCTGCGCTCACCATCAAGGCTGTGAGCAAAGCAGCAGGCAGGATGGTGAAAGAGGTGCGACGTCAATTCACCAGCGACCCCGGCATCTTGCAAGGCAAGAGCAAGCCGGATTATGCCGAGTGCGTGCGTATTTCCACAGTTGGAGCACAGCAGCAGATGATACTTCCCGCCTTAGTTGCCATTGTGTCCCCCGTGATAGTCGGCTTGATCTTCGGCGTGGCAGGAGTTTTGGGACTTCTCATCGGCGGACTCAGCACAGGATTTGTGACCGCTGTGATGATGAACAACGCAGGCGGCGCCTGGGACAACGCCAAGAAATATGTTGAAACCGGCGCGATAGGCGGCACAGGCTCGCTACTGCACAATTCCACGATAGTGGGCGACACGGTTGGCGACCCTTTCAAAGACACTGCAGGCCCCAGCATAAACATCCTGATCAAGCTTATGAGCATGGTTTCTATCGTTTTTGGCGGCTTCATCGTGGCATATTCCCCGCGCATCGAAGCCATCTATACCCCGAAGCCAAAGACAATTATGATAGAAGAAAGCTTGCTTGAAGAAAGCACGGTCATTACGAGCGAAGACGCCGATATCATTATTGATGATGATGCGACCAACTTAGACGAAGAGACCTCGAACCTAATAGAAAGCGAAGAGATCATCATAGACGACAACATTTAAACTAAGATAGAATAGACTTAAGCCCGCTGATTGGGATGCACCGATCGGCGGGTTTTTTATGGAATTAAAGAAGGAGTTTTAGTCTTCTACAGGCGGCTCCACAAAACTATTGATATGCTCAAAAACGTCCACAGGAAGCCTTCTCGCCCTGCCTTGCGCAGCATGCACAACGGTGAATTCTGCTTTGAAACACAGCTCCCCGGCACTATTATAGACCTCTTGTTTCCAAAAGCCTTTCAGCCTGTTCATGGTGTAGCACCAGCTCTTGACAGTGACCGTTTCTTCCAGCATCAGCGCCTTGATATAATCCAATTCATAGCGCAGCACAAAGAGCTGTATCCCCTTCTCCAGGAATACTTTTACGGGCATCCCCATCTCACTTAGCGCCTCACTGCGCGCAGCTTCCAACATCATCAGATAATAGGCGTTGTTCATGTGTCCATAAATATCACATTCATAGCCATAAATCTTCTTTTCATAGGTAAATATCATCTCACACTTCCTTGTTTTACTTGACTGATAAGGGCTTATAAAATAAACTGAATCCTAATACAGATATAGATAGAGGATTTTATGAGCCGTAAAAAAGTCAATCCAAAAGTTCAAGTAAAGCAAGAAGCAGTGAAGAAATTGCGCTTTGAACTACCCCAAAAGTATCTCCCGTGGATATTTATAGCCGTCATTTTCATCTTGCTCAGCACCTTGTATTTCCCTATTGCATATAAGAATATGGAGCCGAAAGCATCCGATATCACGCAATGGCAAGGCGCTGCAAAGAGCATCATAGACTACAACGAAAGTCACAAGGAGCGCGCGCTTTGGACTCAGAACATGTTTTCGGGCATGCCTTCCTACATGATTTCTTTTCCTACGCGCTACCCATTTGTGGAGAGCATCACCAAGCTTACAGATAAGCTGATAAATTGGCGTATCTTCCTGCTTTTCTTGGGCGGGATAGGGATGTATCTGCTTATACGTCAATTGGGTATGGACGATTTCACGGCATTCTTTGCGGCGATCGCTTTCATCTTTTCCTGCCATTGGGTAGGACTTTTAGAGATCGGACACAACACCAAATTTATGGCGATGATGTATGTTCCCTGGGTTTTTTGGGGATTGATCTATCTGAGGCAAAAGCCCGGCATGCTTTCCTTAGGTCTTTTTGCCGCTTTCCTCATTGCCCAGCTGAGGCAAAACCATCCTCAAATCAGCTACTATCTCTATCTATTTCTGGGAATGTATTGGATTTACGAGCTGATTTTATCCATTAAAGGCAAGAGGCTGAAAGACTTTGGGTTGTGGACGCTCTTGATAGTCTTAGCCTTTGGACTCACGGCACTTGCGGTGATGAATCCATATCTTAGCACGATGGAATACAGCCGCCACACTATGCGCGGCGCCGAGGGTTTAGACAAGGCTTATGCCCAAGGCTGGAGCTTCCATCCCAAGGAGATCTTAGGCTTCATCATCCCCGATTTCTGGGGCGGAATCAACCAAAACTATTGGGGCTATATGCCTTTTACGCAAGTATATAACTACTTTGGTTTAGTGGTCTTACTCTTTGCCGTTTTGGCGCTTTTCTCTTATGAACGAAAGCTTGCCATCTTCCTCTGGATTTCCAGCGCATTCTTTACGCTCATCAGCTTCGGCAGCGCAACGCCCGCTCTTTCGGATATTTTCCTGAACTATCTACCATTTTTCAACAAGTTCCGCGTGCCTTCCATGAGCTTGGTCATCCTGCAATTCAACATGGTGATCTTAGCCGCTTTAGGGCTGAAAACCGTGATTGAAAACAAGGGCAATGAGGTATGGAAAAAGCGTTATAAGATAATGTTTTGGAGCATAGGTGCAGTCTATATTCTCTGGCTGCTTTTTGCTAAGAAACTCTTTGCCGGACTTCCCTTCACTACGGCGATAGAGCAAGCGCGCTATCAGGAAGCAAACGCTCTTTCCCAATTGCAACATCTGCGCGGCGTCCGTCTCGAAGCGTTATATAAGAGCGGGGCTTTGGCGCTGATGTTTGCAGCCGTGAGCATGGGAAATGTATATTTACACACGATAGAAAAGCTTAAAAGCAAAGCATTTATCATCTTCATTACTCTAATTTGCTTTCTTGACCTTATGCCATATACGGGGCAACATCTCAGGACTCTTGAGCCGCTCACAAACAGGACTGAAAAGCATTTCAGCATGAAAAACTTCGATGATTTCCTGCTCAAAGACGAGGATAACTATCGCATCTATCCATTTAATATGGGACAAGTTAGAGCTGCCGGAGAGTGGGCATATCACCACCAAACAGTGGACGGATATTCTGCGGCAAAACTCAAACGCTACGACGATATCTTGACACTGTTAAACGGCAGTCAGGAGCGCGATGGCGAATATCTGCGCTATCTCAGAGGAGTTTTGCAAGATGAGCCGCAAGAGGTTAGCACGCCTGTCCTTAACATGCTGAACGCCAAGTATTTCCTGCTTCCTTTGGGCATCCCGGAAGACGAGGAACTTACCATGTGTGCCAGGGTATATCACGATGAAAACCTTGTGATATATGAAAATAAAGAGGTGATGCCCAGAGCGTGGTTCCCATCCGAAATGCGTCTTGCAGAAGAGCCGGAAATAGCGCTGAGAATGCTGGCAGACCCCGGCTTCGATCCCGCTCAAACGGCGATATTAGAAGAAGCGCTTCCCATCGCAAAACAGCCGGAAAGCGCTCATGTTAGTCAAACCATCGCCGAAATGCACGAACTCGAATATGATTATAAAAGCGATGACGAAGCGCTCTTGGTGCTCAGCGAGGTCTATTATCCCGCCGGCTGGAAGGCTTTCGTGGGCGAAAAGGAACTGCCCATCCATCCTGTAAATCACGTATTACGCGGGATTGTGGTTCCCGCCGGAGCGCACACTTTACGCCTGGTTTTCCAACCCGAAAGCTACAAAAAGAGCACCATGCTCAGCCTCATCGGCATCATCATCACGGGATTGCTGATAGTCGCCGGAATCCTCTGGCATTTCCTAAGACGAGAAAATCAGCTTGACACCAAAACCTCATAAAAGACAGATGTTAATGAATATAAACTTTAGTAAAATAAGGAAGTTGCATGTCAGCAAAAGAAAAAGCTAAAAAAAGACAAGATAAAGAACAGACCTTGACCCCCGTCCCCGAGGGCAAGAAGTTCCGCCGCCGTAAACCCCAGCTCCAAGACTGGATAGAGGCAATTCTCTTTGCCTTTGTGGTGGCTATGATCATACGTAACTATACTTTCCAAAACTTCATGATCCCCTCATCTTCGATGGAAAAGACCCTGCTCACCGGTGATTTTCTTGTCGCAAACAAGATGAAATACTATTTCAGCGATCCCAAACGCGAGGATATCGTCACTTTCCGCTATCCCAAGATCGAGGAAAATACGCCGGAACATGAGAACTATAAACACAATTTTATCAAGCTATTTGATCCCATTTATATCAATAAAGAACAAGCCTTTAGCCGCTTTCCGCTCACCGCTTTTCACATCACGTATTACGCTCGCAAGAATGTGGTGAAACGCGTGGTAGGAATGCCTGGAGACACCGTGGAACTCCGCGCTAAAACCGTGTATATCAATGGCGAAGAATTCACCGGCGGCTATGAATGTTATGGCGAGGCATACCCCAGCCCGCCCTATTCTCCGAGGGTGATTACAGACAGAACCTACGAGAAAAACGCCATTGATCATGTGTCCTATATGTCGTGGTATGAACCATATAGAGTGCAGGACGAGTCCACCGATGACAGGCGCATTTTCAATAGAGATTGGTTTGGTCCCATTAAGATCCCCGAAGGCAAATACTTCGTTTTGGGAGATAATCGCGACGTCAGCGAAGACAGTCGCTATTGGGGGTTTTTGGACAGACAGGATATCACCGGCTCGCCCTGGCTGATATTTTGGTCTAAAGGCATAGAATTCAATAAGCTGTACGACAGCCCGCACATAAGGTGGAACAGGATTTTCAGGCGCGCGCGTTAGGACTTTATCTCCACATCCCTTTTTGCCTTTCGCGCTGCCCATATTGCAACTTCTTTTCGAAAGCCTATAACAGGCAAGCTTTTAGCCGCTATTTTGAATTGCTCTTGCAGCAAAAAGAACTGAGCCGTGAATATATCTCGCGCCCGCTGGATAGTGTATATTTTGGCGGCGGAACACCGTCTTTGCTCAGCGCAGAGCAGATCAACAGCTTCTTAGAGGATTTACCCCTCGCCGCTGACTGTGAAATCACCTTAGAGATCAATCCCATTATGATCACCGAAAGCTTTGTGCAAGAACTTAAAAAGACGCCCATAAATCGTCTTTCTTTGGGCGTGCAATCAATGATAGACAAAGAGCTTAGCTATTTAGGCAGAAAGCATAAGGCTAAGGACATTCCGCCCAAGATAGAGCTGCTGAAAAACCACGGATATCACAATCTTTCCGCTGATCTCATCTACGGCATCCCCTCGTCGTCGATCAAAGATGTGGAGGCGAGCCTGCAAGAGCTGACCGAGCTTCCCATCCAGCATATCTCCACATATCTCTTAGAGATAGAGCCCGAATCACCGCTTGCAAAAGACATCTCATTCATCCCGGAAGACGAGACCTTGGAAGAGATGTATCACCTGATTCGAGAACAGCATGAGACGCATGGCTTTAGACAATATGAGATCTCAAACTTCGCGCGTGCCGGCAAGGAATCTCGCCATAACCTAATCTATTGGCAAGGCGGGGATTACCTCGGATTCGGCGCATCGGCTTGGGGATATGTAGGCGGAAGACGCTACTACTTTCCGGCGGATCTTACGCAGTATGAAGAACTTATCGCTCGCGGCGAAGCTTTGGGCATCGAGGACAAAGAAGCCTGCGCCAAAGCGGACTTCATCATGATGAATCTCAGGCTTATACAGGGCTTAGATTTAGAAGAATATCAAGCGCGCTTCGGCGAGGATATACTTGAAGTAAAAGCTCGTGAAATCAAAAGTTTAAAAGCGCAGGACCTGATCTTTCTCGAAGGCAAAACACTAAAGATAAACCCCGACGCACTCTTTATCTCCAACGCCGTAATCTCGGAGCTGATATGAAGATAACCGACTTTATCCTCCTTATGCAAGAGCTTCTGAAAGGTAGCAGTTTCGCAAAAAGAACCTGGATTGTAGGCGGCGTTCCGCGGGATCTTCAGCTTGGCGAGACCGATTTTCGGGATTTTGATCTATGCATAGAACAGCGTTATGGCGCGGCAAAACTCGCCCAATATCTAAAGAGAAGACACCCGCCGCTCAGCTGCGAGATATTCCCCAGATTTGCCACCGCAAAGCTTATTTATGAAGGCTTTAGCCTTGACCTCGCGCAGAGCAGAACGGAGAAATATGAGGGCGGCAGACGCTATCCTAAAACTCGATTCGCAAGAATAAATAAAGACTTCCTGCGCCGCGATTTTACCATCAATTCTTTGTATCTGAACATCTTTTCGCAGCAGCTTAAAGATCCATCCCGCAGGGCATTACAGCACATCAGCGAAGGGGTGATCCAAACCATCAGAATGCCCGAAGTTGTTTTTTTGGAAGACAGTCTGCGCATACTTCGCGGAATAAGATTTGCCACCACGCTGGGTTTTGAGATTGAAAAAAACACCGCGGAAGCGATGAAAAAGCTCTCCTTCACCTGCCTGAAATTAAGCGACAGAAACCTAAAATATGAGCTCGACAAAATCGCAAATCATCCCCAAAAAGAGAGGGGGCAAAAGCTATTAAAAGACTTTTCTTTGGACGAACTCTTAAAATATCTCTAAAAAACAATATCGCGAGCGATTCTTAAGCGCATAAGTAATTGATATCTATGGCAGGTAAGTCATGCCTTGCCTATTGGATTCAGCTCATATAATGCCTATGATATGCTCATGGCGATGACCACATCATGACCACATCATCACCTGAACCCTATAGGGAAGACATGGAAAAAGGCTCAGGCAATACCGAAAATTGCGCCGAAAATAGCCGCTACGATGAGCAGGGTAAAGGGGCTGATTTTCCATCGCCAAGTTGCAAAAAAGCTGACGATAAATACACCGAGTGCAAAGGTGCTTTCCACTGCTTTGGGGAGGATCATTATCAGTGCAGCGCCGATGAGTCCCACAGAGAGTAGTCGCAGGCGTTTAAATATCCTTTTGAACCACTCTAATTCCTTTAGTTTTACATAGGTTATAGTGATCAGTGCCATCACGATCAAGGAAGGCATCACCACACCTAATGTGCACACAAAAGAGCCCAAAACTCCCGCTTTATGATAGCCCACAAAGGTCGCGGCGTTGATGGCGATTGGCCCCGGCGTCATCTGCGAGATCGCCACCACTTGCATGAATTCCTGCTGAGTGAGCCAAGGATTGATCAGCACCACCTCTTGGCGTATCATCGCGAGTATGGCATAGCCGCCGCCAAAACTGAAAAGTCCGATCTTGAAAAAGGTGAGAAACATATTGAGCAGAATCATTTACGCGTCTCCCACAGGGTATAAAGTATGCTGAGCAGGATGATGATCACGGGGGTGACATTGAGAAGCCCCACGAGCAGCGCGGCGATGAAGGGAAGCCAGATATTGCGCTTGTTGATCCCGCTCTTTTTTGCCATGTCGATCAGCGGCACGGCGATCAGCGCGACAACTGCGGGTTCAAGCGCGCTAAATGCTTTGCTAACAACCTTTTGGTCGGCAAATTCACGGAAAAGCATGGCGATGGCAATGATGATCACAAAAGAGGGGAGAACCGTGCCCAAAGTCGCTACCAGCATGCCGGGGATGCCTTGCGCATTGTAGCCGGAATAGATGCTGATATTCACCGCGATGGGACCGGGACTGCTCTGCGCGGCGGCGAGCCCATCCAAAAACTCCTCTTCGCTCAGCCATTTCTGCTTTTCGCAAACCTCGCGCTTGATCAGCGGAATCATTGCGTATCCGCCGCCCAAGGTGAAGCCGCCTATCTTCAGAAAGGAAAAAAAGATGTTCCACAGTTTCTTAAAATTATACTTTTTCAATTAGTTCCACCAACTTGTCCAGTAGTTGATCTTCGGGATATTTGCCTACGATCTCGCCTTTTGCGAAGATGAGGCCTTCGCCTATGCCGCCCGCAATGCCGAAATCCGCCTCGCGCGCTTCACCGGGGCCGTTCACAGCACAGCCCATCACGGCTATGGTGAGGTTTCTATCCTGATAGTTTTCCAGCGCCTTTTCTACCCTCTGAGTGAGTCCGATGAGATCTATGCGAGTTCTGCCGCAAGTGGGGCAAGATACTATGTTCAAGCCCTTTCTAAGCCCTAATGCAACAAGGATTTGGCGCGCTACATATACTTCCTGAACGGGGTCTGCGGTGAGGCTTATCCTGAGCGTATCGCCAATGCCTTCGCTTAGCAAAATGCCTATTCCCATCGCGCTCTTGATGCTTCCCAAAAGCAATGTGCCGGCTTCGGTGACGCCGAGGTGTAGAGGGTAGTCCACGCGGCGGGAAAGCTCTCTATAACTATCTAACATGAGGGGGAGGGCGGAGGCTTTGGCAGAGATTTTGATGTCGTAAAAACCCAGTTCTTCGAGGATGTGAACGTGGGAGAGAGCCGCTTCTACCATGGCTTCTTTGCTGTGTCCGTATTTATCCAGCAGGTCTTTGGGCAGGGAGCCGCCATTCACGCCGATGCGGATGGGGATGCCGCGGTCTTTGGCGGCAGAAACCAGCTCTTGCACTTTGGCCTTACTGCCTATATTGCCGGGGTTTATCCTCAGCCCGTGGATGCCGTTTTCAATAGAAGCGAGCGCTAAAGTGTGGTCAAAATGAATGTCTGCAATCAAGGGGAGATTGCTGTAGCTTTTTAGCTTTGAGATGGCAAGCGCGTCGTCCATATCCATCACAGAAAAGCGGATGATCTCACAGCCGGCAGCGGCAAGACGGCGTATCTGCTCCCCTGCTTTGGGGATTTCCGAAGTCTTTACGCTGAGCATGCTTTGAATGCTGATGGGGTTTTCACCGCCGATCATCACATCGCCGAGCCTGAGGGGGCGGGTCTTTTTTCGCATAGTTTCTTTCATGAAAAGACCATGAAGCGGTTTTGCTCTTTTTGTCAAATAGAATGTTTTGAAACAGCGTATTTTGCGTGCTGTGGGCGTCCATAATTCACGATTTGAAAATCGGCTAAAAGATTTTGCTTGACAAGAGGCGGCTTAAAATCAGATGTTATCACAATATTGGCACTATTTGCCGAAATAAATTATAAGGAGATGAGCCTTGATAAATCAGATTCATTCAAGACTGGCTAAGATGTGCTTAATATTGCTCTTAGCTCTGTTCTCCTTTAACATCCTTAGCGCCGAAATCCTCATTCCTATGGATAAAACTCAGACCGACCATCTCAAAGCTTATGGCATCGCCTTTGCGGGGCTCAAAGAAGAGATGGTGGTAAAGTGGCTTCTGAACTATCGTGGCGGCAGCTTCCTTTTCCCTGATAATCCGCAGATCGTGGCGCTTTGCAACATCCGCGGAGTGCGCTTCGAGAGCGTATCAAGTTCCACCGTGGCAAGCATTTATCAAAGCATTCAAGAGGCGAATATGGAGGTGATCACGCTGGAAAAAGAGCCTAAGATCGCCGTATATACTCCGCCGAATTCCTTGCCTTGGGACGATGCGGTAACCATGGCGCTGGAGTATGCCGAGATAGAGTATGACAAGCTTTGGGACGATGAGGTGCTCGAGGGGAAGCTCAGCGATTATGACTGGCTGCATCTGCATCACGAGGATTTCACGGGACAATATGGCAAGTTTTATGGCTCATATCGCAATGCGGATTGGTATCTCGAAGAGGTGCGCATCAATGAAGCCAAAGCCCGAAAGCATGGCTATGCAAAGGTTTGGCAGCTCAAACACGATATCGCTGAGAAGATACGCGATTATGTGGTCTCAGGTGGCTTCCTCTTTGCCATGTGTGCGGCGACGGATACGATCGATATCGCGCTGGCTGCTCGCGGGGTGGATATCGTTGATAGCGTGATAGATGGCGATGGGATTGATCCTGATTATGCCGATAAACTCAATTACGATCGCTGCTTTGCTTTTGAGAATTTCAATCTCACTACAAATCCTTATATTTACGAATATTCCGATATAGATGCCACAGATTTGAGCAAGATACGCGGGGCGGAAGGCGACTATTTCTTGCTCTTCGATTTTTCTGCGAAATACGATCCCGTGCCCACTATGCTGACCCAAAATCATACGGCAATCGTGAACGGATTTATGGGGCAGACCACTTCTTTCTTCCGCAATAAAGTGAAAAAGAGCGTGATCATCCTTGCCGAAGTGCCAGGTCAGGAAGATGTTAAGTATATTCACGGCAACCTGGGTAAAGGCACTTTTACCTTCTATGGCGGGCACGATCCTGAGGATTATCAACACTTTGTGGGTGATCCCGAGACTGTGCTCGATCTTCATAAAAACTCGCCGGGATATAGATTGATACTCAATAATGTTCTCTTCCCGGCAGCCGAGAAAAAGAAACTTAAAACCTAAAAGAATATAGACTTATGGCAAAATTTTATCAACACCTGCGCAGCACGAGAATCAAGACGGGGATCTGGACTTTGCTTATCCTCCTTATCCTGCTTTTTGGCTATCTCTGGCTTACAAATCGGCTGGATCTGAAGAGTCAGCAAAACCTCAGAGTGCTCTTCACGAACGTGATGGGGCTGGAAACCGGCGATAAGATCATGTATCGCGGCATGGAGGCGGGGCGTGTCAAGAGCGTCGTTTTGCATCCGCAAGGCATACTCGTGAGCGGCAATATATCCACCGATATCACTCTGCAAGAAGGAAGTAGGTTCTATATCGAAGATAGCCTTATGGGCAGCAAAAGTCTGAATATTGAGCCGGGAAATTATAAAGAAAAGATGGATCTCAGTCAGATTCAGCTGGGCGAAGATCCTGCCGGCATGATGGCGATGATCGCAAAAGCGGGCAAGACCCTTGAACAGGTGGATGAGATTCTACATGCTATTCGCAAAGATGGGGGCATCATCGATCAGGGCGAAAGCCTTATCAGGCGCGCAGATGGCACGCTCAGAAGCGCAAGGGGCGGCATCGATATGCTCAAAGATGAGTTCGCGCTACTCATCGGCGAGGTGGATGATCTCACGGGGCGTATAAATCTCTTCGTGGATGAGAGCCAAGAGTCGCTCTTGCATGCAATTAACGTGGCTCCCGCTACTATGAACAGGATCAATAGCACGCTTGATAGTCTCAGCACGCTGAGTACGAAGCTCAATCGCAGTGTGGATGCCATCTCCGAGGGGAAAGGCAGCGCGGGCAAGATTCTCACCGATGACGAGCTCTATAATAATATCCTGCAATCAGTTGACAAGCTGGATGCGCTCATCGAAGATATCAAAGCAAATCCAAAGAAATATCTCAAGATATCCATCTTTTAGCTTATGAAAAGGATAATCTCGCTCTGGCTGCTGCTATCTGCAACTCTATTGGGTGCAGTTAGTTATGGGAAGAATAAAGTCAATGCTGTGCCTCAGGATTGGTCAACTCTCAGCACCATGCACTTCGATATCTATTTCCCCGCCGGCGAGGACGAATTTGGCAAAACCGCCGCGCTCATGGCGGAGGAAATCTACTACTATCTCAAAGATAATCTTAAGTATCCCATCCTCAGCCGTATACCCATCGTTTTCTATTCTTCAAAGACAGACTTTCAGGCTACGAATATCATCTATCCGCTGCTCTCGGAAGGGGTTGGCGGCTTCACGGAAAGCCTGCGAAATAGGGTTGCGGTTCCCTTTGACGGCAGTTATAACAATCTCGAAAAGCTTTTGACGCACGAACTTACGCATGCTTATATAAACGCTTTGGATAGTCGCATCGTCAGCGCTGTAGAGCACTTACGTCCCACATCCTTCCCCTTTTGGTTTTCGGAAGGGCTGCCCGAGTATCTCGCCATCGGCAGCGAAGATGACTATAACAACATGTTTATCATGGACATGGTGGTGAATGATAAGTCCACTTCCCTGGATTATAGCAGCGGATATTATGCCTATCGCTTGGGTGAAAGCTTCTTGGCTTATATCGCCGAAGTGTATGGGCGTGATAAGGTTAGCGAGTATTTCTATACTCTGCGCACGATGAGCAATCTCGAAGAATCCACAAAGCGTGTATTTGGGATGAAGTTTGAAGAGCTGGAGTCCCGCTGGAAGTATCAACTCAAGCGCGATTATTATCCCGTGATAAACTCGCATCTTGTGCCGCAAGAAGCATTTGAGAGGCGAACCGATCACAAAGAAGATGGCTCTTATATGAACTTTTCGCCGCGCTTTTCTCCGGATGGAAGCCGTTATGCCTATTTCTCGGATGCAGGGGCACGTCTCAGCGTCTGGGTGGCGGGTAGTCACGGCATCTCCAAGCCAAAGAAAATCATCACCGGTGAAAAGAGCGGGAAGATGGAGGAGTTCTATTTCAGACGCACGAATCTGAGCTGGTTCCCTGATGGAAAGAGGCTGGCTTTTGCAGCAAAAAGCTCGACGGGAGATAGGATTCATATCCTCGATGTGGATAAGGGTAAGCTCTTAGAAAGCATTAAGATACCGCAGCTTAGCGCCATCTTTGAGCTGGATGTATCGCCTGATGGGAAGAGCGTCGTGCTAAGCGGGCAAGAGGATATCAAGTGCGATATATACCTCTTTGACCTGGAAAGCCGGGAACTTACGCGGCTCACGGAAGATAGCTACTTCGATGCACAGCCTCGCTTTTCGCCGGATGGCAAGAGGATAATCTTTAGCTCCGAGCGCATAGAGAACGATGATATAGGTAGATACGGCTATTTTGCCAATCTGAGTTCCGGCATCTTTGAGCTGGATATCGCCACTAAAGAGATGTGGCAAATCACCGACGGGGTGTATGACTCGCAGTGGCCTATGTATTTGCAAGACGGGCGGATAGTCTATGTCAGCAGTGAAGATGGCATCTCAAATCTGCGCATGATCGATCCTGAGCGCAACATCCAAGCACGCATCACGGAGCTGCTTTGCGGAACCTTCAATGCAGATATCTCGGCAGATCTCGATCATCTGGTATTATCTAACTATTTTGACAGCGCTTGGAACATATATTTCGGCATCTCGCCGTTGGATGATCTCATGTATGAGGATGCTCCAAAGCGGCAATTGGTGCAGCTTGAGCATGACCTCTTGGCTAGGATAGACTTCGGACTCTTGGACTTTTATGGCCCGCGTAAGAAAGAGAAAGTGGATCGTCCGCAGCCGGCATATCAGGAGATAAGGCGTCCTTTCATCGGCGGCTTTGAACCCTCTTTGCCGGATAGCAATCTCATTCAGGCAAACTATTCATGGGATGAAAGACCGCAAAGCCCTTCCGAGCAATCGCCTTTCATCAAGAAATATCGTCCGTCCTTTGCGCTTGATAGCGTTTGGGGAGGGGTGGCATACTCTTCATCCTACGGCGTTTTGGGCAGCATTGAGCTGGGGCTTAGCGACCTCATGGGAGATCATGGGATAGGCATCAGTCTGGGACTTTCAGATCGCCTCAAAGAGACCAATCTCGTGCTCTCTTACATCTACCTCAAGCGCAGGCTGGATGTGGGCGGAGGCGTATTTAACCTCTATGATGAAACCTATGTGCGGAGATACGACTCTGTCAATTGGGACTATTTACGCTATCGCCAACAGCAAAGCGGAATCTATGGCACTATGCGCTACCCCTTCAGCCGATTTGCGCGCATGGAGTTTGACAATATGTTCTATAAATATCAGCTGAATGTAGACTCGCTGCCACATCAGAACATAGCAAGCGGAGCTTGGATCAAAGATGCAGCAGAGCCGGTAGAAGGCTTTATCTACACTCCCGGAGTCAGCTTCGTCTTTGATAATGCGCTTTATGGCTCCACGGGACCTATGCTGGGGTCCCGCGCCCTATATTCCGTGCAAAAGAGCTTTGCCAAGGATGATATGGATCACTTTACGCACATGGCAGACTATCGTAAATATATACTCTTTTCAAAGCGTTATAGCCTTGCAATGAGGCTGAATGGCGGGCTTAGTCATGGCCCCGGCGCTGCTCGCTTTTCGCTGGGTGGATACAGTGGAGTGCGCGCTCTGCCCTACAATCTTGCCGGACACAAGAAGGTCTTGGGCAGCGTAGAACTTCGCTTTCCCATGGTGGATTACCTCTCCTTGGCGTTTCCTTTGCCCATCACTCTGGGTAATATCCGCGGATCTGCCTATATCGATGCGGGCGCCGTTTGGGATAATAATAAGGACTTTAGAGGCATGAAAGACGGACGCCTCGAAGACATCAAAATGGGCTATGGTTTCGGGCCACGCCTCAATCTCAGCTATTTCGTGCTCAAGATGGACATCTCTTGGCAAAGCAACCTCTCACGAGTGTCAAAGCCGCAGATATTCTTAAGTTTATCAGAAGATTTTTAATATATAATAATGTGAAAACGAAGGAGTAATCATGAAAATCGATGTAAGCCGGAAGTTACCGGAATATATGGAAACCCTGATTGTCATGCACGAAGAGGACGGCGTTTTTGAACGCACGGGCATCTTCAGCGATGCATTGCATGATAGTATCGATGAATTTATCAAGGCTGATGAATTCAAGTTTGGCAAAGGAAACATCCGCAGTTTCATGCGCTTGGTAAAAGGAAAGAAGCAGAATGTTATCCTCTGCGGAGCGGGTCAAAAAGACAAGCTTACCCAGCCTATTTTGAAAGGATATATGGCATCCTGCTGGCGTGAAGCAATCCGCATGAAAGCAACAAATATCTATTTCCACTATGCCTTTGAGGTGCCTCTTGCCGAGCTGGCGATAGGGCATATCCTTGCAGAAACGGCGCTGCTTACCAGCTATAAGTATGCAAAATATCTCTCGGATTATAAGCACCACGAGCCGGACAATGTGCACTTGGTGTATTATGCAAAGACAAACCGCTACCTCAATCGCGGCATCCTGGAAGGCAGGATATTTGCAGACGCCACCATCATCGCGCGTGATCTTGTGAACGAGCCGGCAAACGTGCTCTCACCCGATGCGCTTGCTGATCAGGCTAAGAGAGTAGCCTTGGACTATGGCCTCTCCATAGATGTGTTCAATGCAGATCGCATTCGCAGGCTGAAGATGGAAGCTTTCCTCGCTGTGGGACGCGGCTCCAAGAACGAGCCCAAGCTCATCATCATGCGCTATACCGGCAATCCGGATAAGAAGAACTCGCTTACCGCGCTTGTAGGCAAAGGCCTGACTTTCGACTCCGGCGGATACAGCATCAAGCCCGGAAACAGTATGACCACTATGAAGAGCGACATGAGCGGAGCAGCCGCCGTGATAGGAACCATGGCTGCGATCTCTGCACTCAAGCTCAAAGTGAACGTAGTGGCAATCATCGCTGCAGCCGAGAACATGGTGAGCTCAGATGCATATCGCCCCGGCGACATCCTCACCAGCATGAGCGGAAAGACCATTGAGATCCACAACACGGACGCAGAAGGACGCCTCACCCTCATCGACGCAGTGCACTTTGCCATAGAGAAGGAAAAGGCAGACCGCATCCTTGATATCGCAACGCTCACCGGAGCCGCTGTTGGCGCACTCGGCAAAGACTTTACTGCTGTGCTTTCCAACGACGACAAGTGGTATGAAAAGCTTCATGCCGCCAGCGAGATCAGCGGAGAGAGAATCTGGAGAATGCCCTTGCACGAGCCCTATAACGAGCTGATGAAATGCGAAGCCGCAGACCTGAAGAACATCGGTGGTCCCTTTGCAGGCTGCATCACCGCAGGCTTATTTATCCACCAATTTGTGCAAGATAAACCTTGGATACACATGGATATAGCCGGCACAGCCTTCACGGATAAACCCAAAGGAACCGATGGCCCTGGAGCAACCGGCGTGGGCGTAAGAACGCTTACCACCATGCTCCGCACCATGGAATAAACAAAGATAATAGAAGACAATGGGAGAAAGGCTTATGAAAAAGCTCATCTTAATGCTGATTGCAGCGACGATACTACTTAGCGCCTGCAATCCCGCACCGAAAGAAGAGGCAGAACAAGGACCGCTCATCCTTGCCTCCATCTATCCTTATGAGCTGATGATCAAAGAATTGGTTGGCGACGGCGCAAGAGTGCGCTCACTGATCCCGCCCAATGCTTCGGTTCACACATACAGCCCTCAACCCAGTGATCTCAAAGACTTAAACAAGGCTGACCTCATCATCGTAAACGGCATGGGACTGGAAGCGATGATAGAGCAAAACCTTAGAACCCTAAAGGAAAAGACAGTAGTAGTTTCCGATCTTCTTGGTGATCTGATTGCTCTCGATTCTTTGGAGCAAATTCGAGAGCATCAGCTCCACCATCACGATGATGATGATCACCATCACGCAGGCGCAGACCCTCATCTTTGGACCTCCGTATCCATGATGCAGCGACTGAATATGAAGCTAAAAAACATAATAGCAGAGCGTTTCAGCGATCTCGCCCCGCTGGTGAATCACAATTATGAAGCCCTCGCCCGCTCTTTGGATGAGGCCCACCTGCAGATCTCACAAGAGCGCAAAGGCTTGGATAGCCCCGCATTGGTGACCTATCACAATAGCTTTCATTACTTTACGCGCGAGTACGACATAGACTATTTGGGCTGGGTGCAAAGCTCGCCCGGCAAAGAGCCCACCGCGAGGCAGCTAAGCAGATTGGGCGAAAAGATCCAAAGCCACAAGGTGAAAAGCATCTTCATAGAGCCTCAGCAAAACCCCAAATCCGCCGAGATCCTCGCCAAAGAATACAAACTGGATATCCACACCTTAGACCCCATTGGCCACAGCTTTCAGCCCAAGGGAATAGCAGAGCTTCTGTTGAGAAACTGGCAAGAGATGAAGAAGGCATTTAGCCCCATTACAGCCCCGCAGGACGAGGACTGATGAACTATGATTGAGTTCAGAGATGTTCAATACCGCGTAGGAGGCATCAGCATTCTCAAAGACATCAATCTTACCATACCGGACGGAGTTTTTGCGGCGATAATAGGACCAAACGGCGCCGGTAAATCCACCCTGATCAAGCTGCTTTTAGGCATGCAGGATCCCAGCGAAGGCAAGATCTTGATAGATGATTCCCCGCGCGATAGCTGGCTGAAACACAATGGCTTCGGCTATCTTCCTCAAAGAGAGGAATACGACAGAGGCTTCCCTGCAACCGCATTGGACATAGTTCTGATGGGCATAGCCGGACGCATCCCCTGGGGCAGGAGAGTGGGCGATGAACACCGCGAGCGCGCACTAAGTATCATGCAAGATACGGGCATCATAGACAAGGCACACAGCCCCATCGGCAACCTTTCCGGCGGAGAGTTCCAACGCGTGATGCTCTCCCGCGCCATCCTCTCGGATAGCAAATATCTGATCTTAGACGAGCCGGAAGCGGGCATAGACCGCCACAGCGTGGTAAGCTTTTTTAAGCTGCTGAAAGAGCTCAACGACGCCGGCAAGACCGTGATCACAGTCTCCCACGATCTACACACGCTGAATAAATACAGCAACTTCCTGATTTGCCTAAACAAGACTCTGCATTGCCACGATCACTCGGAACTCATTGATCAGCAGCTGATTGACAAGACTTTCGACGAACACACACGCCTGATTGAAAAGGATTATTAGATGCCAGGATTTATAATAGTTGCCCTCATCGGCGCCATTCTCAGCGGCATCTCGCTGGCAGTTTTCGCGCCTTATGTGACGCTCAGACGCATCTCTTACATGGGCGAAGCGCTTTCACACATTGCCTTTGCGGGGATAGCCATCGCGCTGATCAGCGGCATGAATCTCACGCTGGGCGCATGGATATTCGTGAGCATTGTGGCACTTCTGATTTCCTGGCTTTCGCGCAAAGAGAAGATACAGGAAGCCAATACTATCACCATCTTTCTCTCGCTTTCCATGGCGCTGGGCATCGTGCTGATCTCGTTGAGCAAGAACTATGCCTTTGATCTCTCCAGCTATCTCTTTGGTAATGTGCTGCTTATCAGCGTCTCCGAGGTATGGGCACTAGGCATCTTGAACGTCCTAAACATCCTTTTTATCCTGATTTTCTACAAAGAGCTCTTCTATCTGAGCTACAACCCTGAGATGGCAAAGGTTTTCCGCATCCGCGCGACCTTCATAGACTATCTCTTTTACCTGCTTTTGGCGGCGAATATCGTGTTGAATCTCAAAAGCGCGGGCATAATACTCGTGACAGCGCAGCTGATCTTGCCGGCGGTGATAGCCTTCAATCTCGCAAGCAGACTGGGCTGGATCATCCTTGTTTCCGCCATTGCAGCGGTGCTTTCTGCGCTGATCGGCTTCTATCTCTCGTTCGTTTTAGATTTGCCCACCGGCGCAACCATCGTCATCGTCCAAGCAAGCATGTATGCCCTCAGTTTCATCTTCAAAAGGAGAAAATAAGCCAAAATGTCCCGTAAATATGTGATATTCTTTTCAGTAGCAATAGCCTTAATATTCGTAAGCGTGGTCTGGCAGGTGATGGAACCCCAGATATTAAAATTAGCCGATAAAACAGCGCAGAAGATCTTCAAACGGCCTTTCCATCAGGTGGAGATCCGCGATGAGGACGGCATTGTGATGCAGAGCTATAACAGATATGGAAATCAATACAATCCGCTTTTCATAGCCGCCGAGGCGCTTACTCAAAACATCTATCGCAAGGCAGGGATGGGCGATGAAAGCTTCATTAAACACACTGATTGGCTGATAAATAACGTGGTGGTAGATGATTCTGTTGCGCTGATGCAATATCACTTTGACTATCCCGATTACGAGCTGAAAGCGCCGTGGTCTTCCGCTATTACTCAGGCTGTGGCGATGAATGCGATTGCCATCCGCGCTGCATCGGATAGGGATGAACCCACATATTTGATTGCCCAAAAGATGCTATATAGCTTGGTTCCGGGCGTGGCGGGGCTGAGCGTTGCGCTTTCGGACAGCAGCTATTGGTTTATGGAATATCCCGCCGAAGAGCCTTACTTTGTGTTAGACGGCATGTTAGGCGTGCTCATCAGACTGCATGAATATTGGGACATGACCCACGATCCCTTAGCGGAAGAGCTGTTTGACAAAGGATTTAACGCGCTAGTTGAAAAGCTGCCTGAATTTGACTATCGCGGCTACGCTTATTACCACTTGGGAGGACTCAAAGCCAGCAGGAGCTATAACCATCGCTTCATCGCCCAGCTGGAAAAGATCTTGGAGATAAGATACCATCCCACTTTGGTAATCATGCGCAATAGATGGCTGAAACACGACAGCTATCCCGTGATATGGCAGATGGCGATGAACCCGCGCCCGAAGCGCATCCTCGCCTTTGTGCTCGCTTTTCTTGCTACTTGGGGCTTTACTTTTATACTTTTAGCACGGACCCAAAGAAAGGAACCAGACGATCCGGAACATAGCTGAGCTTAGCTTGTCTCAGCCCCGCCAGACCTATATCCTGCTCACGATTTAGCCAAGTATAGCGGCTTTGCAGATACTTCGAGGTTTCCCAAGTGATGACCTGCGCGCTGCCTTTCATATAGGGATCAAACTTCTCGAAATGCACCGTCGCCATATCCGCATTTTGCTGACTGAATATGGAGTATGCGGCGATCTTATTATTATTGCAAATGATGATGCCTTCTATGGGCAAACTGTTCCAATTATCTATGGCATTTTGGATTGCCTTGAATTCTGTATTGAGATAAGGATCGTCTATATCTCGCTCGCGACGCCATTTCTTAGTGAATTGCATGATGTGTTCCAGCCGGTCTTCAGTGATTTTCATCACATGATAATCGGGATATGCGCGCCTGAATTGCGAGATAAGATTCTTCTTTTTAGCCAGCTTTCTGCCGCTTAGCGTCACCATATTTTCATTTGAATAGATGTAATCCGCCCAATCTCTATCTTCACGGATTTCAAAGAAATCGCCGAAATCGGGATGCTTATCCAAATATTCTTTTGGGATCAGGATCATCTCCGCTTTGGGATAATATTCTTTGAATAGCGCGACCAGCTCTTTAAGCTCATCAGGGCTAAGCTCTTCCCCAATGGGAAAGAAGACATAGCTATGACGCGTATTGAAGATGATCAAACGCTCTTTATAAAGCAAGAACTTGTTTTCGTAGATAAGACCCCAAACCAAGAGGTTTACTATGGTATAATCACAATTTTCACGGGGATATTTACTCAGATATTCCCGCAACATAAGGGTATGCGAAATCTGCAGGTCGTTCAGACCCGGCATTTTTATATTTTCTGAACTCATATTTCTTCTAAGAGGAAGGGGGTGTAGCCTTTCATTTCGGAAAAGCCGAGACCTTTGTAGAACTTATCGTAGCCCGGCTCGGAGATGAGCCCAATCCATTGTATCTTTTTCTCTTTTAAAAAGCTGAGCAAGTGGCGAATGATGCCCTTGCCTATGCCACGTCCGCGATAGGCTTTATCCACGGTCACATCCTGGATGTAGGCATCGCTAAAGCCATCGGATATAGCGCGACCCATGCCGATTATCTCATCACCATCTTTGGCGATAACAAAGCAAAAAGTGTTTTGAACTAAGTTTTTAACCGTTTCAAGATGGCGCGGATCATCGTCCATCTGCCACCAACCTTCGGCGCGATAAAGCTCCAAGAGGCGTGCATAATCTGTTTCTTTTACTACGTGATAAGTTATTTCTTCCATCTTTCTTCCTGTTTTTATCTTATATATTAAAATATAAGGGCAATAATTCCTTTTGGCAATTCTTTTTTTATTCGGCTCATTAGAAAGTGCTTGAATAATGGGCATAAAAGAAGAGGCTGCAAGCAGTTTGCAGCCTCCGTGTATTAAGTAAAATGTTCTTAGTATGTGTAGCCTAAGTTGATCATGATTGCTGTATTTTTGCTGTTTCCAACATCAAATACTTCAGCCATGCCCATGCTGTAGCGTGCGCCGAGCAGCATATCTCTATTGATTCTCAGGTCAAGACCAAAGCCGAGACCATAGTCAAAGGAGTTGATATCATCTTTGTCAAAATCGCCGGAAGTTTCACTGTCGCCGCCTTTGACTTTCCAGCCGCCTTTCACGAGGTAGCGGAATTCGGGACCAAGATAAGGTTCAATCTTGAAATCATGGGTGCCGAAGCTGCCTTTGAGGAATATGGGGAGCTCAACATAATGAAGCAAATTATCGGTCTTGATTTTTGCAATTTCTTTGTGAGATCCTCTCTGGGTGTAGAGTAATTCAGGCTGAACTACGATAAAGGGATGGACTTTATATTCCATCATAAATCCGGCGTGGAAACCGATTTTGTTGTCTTGTTTACCGTCGCCATCGAAATTTGAGAGGTTAAGTCCTGCGCGGACTCCATAGTTACCCTGCGCAAAAGCAAAAGAGAAGCTAAGCAGCAAGAGCATTGAGATTACGAATGTCTTTTTCATTTTTTCTCCTGTTTTATGTATAATTCGTTTTCGCTAAAAAGTATATCCGAGTTTAGCCGAAAAGCAAGTGATATCATGCTTTTAAGTCTGTTTTCATTGACATGGTATTCAATGAAATAAGGCTAATTGCAATACGTTTAATACTTAGCTCAACAAAATGAAATCAAATATTTTGCAGATTAAATATTTCTTTTTTGTAGTATTATTAAAAAACCGTCTTTTTTCACACAGCTTTTCCATGGCTTCCCTATTGGGTTCTCGTGATGATATGGTCATGATGTGGTCATAGGCATGAGCATATCTATAGGATATCATAGGCTGAATCCAATGGGTAAGAGATGGGACTGCAAGAACTTAGCAGCACTCATGAAAGCGGGGCATGAGAAGACGATGAGAAAGGCTCTTTTTAGGCAGAAAAACGGGATAAAAAGTCATAAAGCAGATTTAATCAAAAAAAGGATGCAAAAAAGCGGTGCCGAGTTCAAGAATCTTTCATGAAATAAGCAGATAGGCAAGCCTTAAGTCTCACTAAAAGCTTGACAAGTTCGCGGCTTGCGAGCATTGTGTCATTCGTGAGAAAAGCGAGATTATACACATGCGAGATAAGAAGACAGCGGCAGATAGCCCCGGAGCTATGTGCCGTGTGTCATCGTGTGGATAAATGCAGGTCTTTTCGGCTGTGGTATCAGCATCACAAAGAGGAATACATTGAATTTGTTCTCGATATAATCGATAGATTTCCCGAAAAATATGAAATGGAGGTAGAATTCGTGGCTGAGAAAAAGAAGAGAAAACAGTTTGTTCAGATCGTTGATACAGCAAGCGGTAAGATAGACCGCGTTGTAGAGATTGACGAGCTCGAAGCGATGAGTCCCGAAGAAAAAATAGCTCTCAGTAGAGACAAAAGCTTATTCATTGTCTCACACAGACTTGAGACTATTGTGAGAGTGACGATGAAGCGCTCGGTAATCAACGAGCCTATCACTTTTGACGAAGCAGAAGAAGAGCCAAAAAAAGAAGCTGCCAAGCCTTCGACGCGCGGACGTAAGAAAAGTTAAGCGCAATAATTAAGAAAAGGCAAAAAAAGCTTTTACAAAATTGTGCGATGTAAAATACTGGCACACATGAAAGGATTGCGTGTACAAAAGTAGATATACGCATGGGACAGGATGTCCTTAAACCAAGGAGTAAAACATGTTTACCTTAGATGAAAAGCATCTGGATGCGGCAAAAAAGATTGCGGCGGATCATAGGAAAAAAAGAAGCTGCGATACTTGTTATGAGCGCGGTTGGATTGGCGTATCCGAGCAAAACTTATTAGTTCTTTGCACACGCTGTGTTGATCTCGATGCTGCAATGGTAGATTGGAAAGAATATGTGAGCGGTCATGAGGAATTGAAAGAGCACTTCAGCGAGCTTTTTGAAGAAGGCGAAGAAGAGCTGGAAAGCGAAGAGCATCCCGCTCACGAAGAGCATCCCGCTCAAGCGATATATGAAAACAAAAAATCACACCCGGTGGGAAGAACAGCCCACGTTCCGGGACCCAAAAGAACAGGAAGAGCAAAGAAAATCTAAGAAATGTATAAAACTATTGACCTAAAAGAATCACCGCGTCTCTTGGAAGAGCGCATACAGAAATATTGGCAAGAGCACGATCTCGCCCAGAAGAGTATTGACTTTCGGGAAGGAAAACCCCAGTTTGTTTTTTATGAAGGACCTCCAACTGCAAATGGAATGCCGGGAATTCATCACGTTCTTGCCCGCACATTGAAAGACGCAGTTTGCAGATATAAGACCATGACCGGCTATCAGGTGAAGCGCAAAGCCGGCTGGGATACGCATGGCTTGCCCGTGGAAATCGAGGTGGAGAAAAGCCTCGGACTCACGGACAAAAAGAGCATTGAAGAATATGGCGTAGAAGAATTTAACCACCAATGCAAGACCTCTGTCTTTTCTTATGAAAAATTCTGGCGTCAGATGACGGAGATGATGGGATATTGGATTGATCTGGATAATCCTTATATCACCCTTGAAAATGACTATATTGAAAGCGTTTGGTGGATTTTAAACGACTTTTTTAAGCGCGATTTGATCTATAAAGCGCACATGATTGTGCCCTATTGCCCTTCCTGTGGCACCCCTCTTTCTTCTCACGAAGTAGCTCAGGGCTATAAAGATGTGGAAGATCCTTCGGTGTATATACGCTTCAAAGCCAAAGATGAGGAAAATACCTACTATCTGGCTTGGACGACTACGCCTTGGACGCTGATCTCGAACGTGGCGCTGGCGGTTCATCCCGATGAAGCTTATGTGAAAGTGCGACACGAGGATTACAATCTCATCCTTGCCAAAGCGCGCTTAGAAGTGCTCGAAGGCGAGTATGAAATCCTGGAAGAATTTGTGGGTAAAGACCTGGAAAGAAGGCCTTATGAGCCGCTTTTCACCTTCGTTCCCGTGGACAAGCCTGCATGGTTTATCGGATGTGCAGATTACGTTCTCATGACGGATGGAACGGGGATCGTGCATACTGCGCCGGCTTTTGGTGCGGAAGACTATACTCTGGGCGTGAAATATGACCTGCCTTTTGTGAATCCCGTGGACGGTGAAGGCAAGTTTGAAGAAATCGTGGAGCCATGGGCAAAAGTTTTTGTAAAAGATGCCGATAGAGAGATCATCCGCCATCTGCGCGATGAGGGCTTACTCTATCGCCGTGAACAGATTAAGCATAATTATCCGCACTGTTGGCGTTGTAGTAGTCCGCTGATCTATTATGCGCGTGAAAGCTGGTATATTCGCACAACTTTGTTCAAAGATCAGCTTTTGGAAAACAATAGCAAGATCAAGTGGTATCCTTCCTTCGTGGGCGAAAAGCGCTTCGGCGAATGGCTGGAAAATAACGTTGACTGGGCGCTCTCGCGAGATAGATTTTGGGGCACTCCGCTGAATATCTGGATTTGTGATGATTGTGAACACAAGAGCAGCGTGGGCAGCGTTCATGAGCTTTGCTCTCGCGGAAAGATGAGGGATGGCAGTGAAGTGGATCCCGAAATTGAGCTGCATAGGCCTTATATCGACGATGTGGTTCTGCGCTGTGAGAAATGTGCAGGAACTATGCAGCGCACGCCGGAAGTCATTGACTGTTGGTTCGATAGCGGCGCCATGCCTTTCGCGCAATGGCACTATCCATTTGAAAATGAAGACATCTTTGAAAAGGAGCTTTTCCCGGCTGATTTCATCTCGGAAGGGATAGATCAGACCCGTGGTTGGTTCTATAGTATGCTTACGATTTCCACGATCTTTAAGGGAGTTTCTTCTTTTAAGAGCTGTCTTGTGAATGATCTGATCTTGGATAAAAAAGGGCTGAAGATGAGCAAGAGTCGCGGTAATAGCGTGGACCCCATCGAGCTCATGGAAAAATATGGTGCGGATGCGAATCGCTGGTATCTCCTGGAAGCGAGCCCGCCTTGGGTTCCGAAGCGTTTTGACGTGGATGGAGTGCGCGAGGTTCACAGCAAGTTCATCGGCACGCTTAAGAACGTCTATTCATTTTATGCCACTTATGCGAATATCGATGGTTTTGATGCTTCTAAGTATCCTTATGAATGGGAGCGTGAGGCGGAGATCGATCGCTGGATTATCTCGCGCCTAAACAGCCTTATCACGGATGTGAGGCATAATACGGAGATATATGAATTTACGCGCAGTGTTCGCGGCATTCAAAACTTCGTGATCGATGAATTGTCGAATTGGTATGTGCGTCGTAGCAGGCGTCGTTTTTGGAGCTTTGAGCTGGATGAAGACAAGATTGCCGCCTATCGCACCCTGTATATGGTTTTGGTGGAAATCAGTAAATTGATCGCGCCTTTTGTGCCATATCTTGCGGAAGAGCTTTTCCTCAGTCTTTGCGATAGGGAGAGCGTGCACTTGGAGGACTATCCTCTTTGTGACGAGAGCTTTATCGATAAGGATTTGGAAAGAGATATGCAGGCTGTGATCGATGTGGTCTCCCTGGGTAGAACTGCGCGCGGCGAGAGTAATATCAAGATTCGCCAGCCTCTGGGCAAGATGTTTGTTCCCCAAAAGCTTCAATCATCTTTGGATAAGATGCTTGGCTTGGTGCAAGAAGAAGTAAACATCCATGAAATTGAGTATATCGCTGAAGGTAGCGACTTTGTTCAGTATGAACTTAAGCCCTTATTCAAGGTGATGGGACCCAAGTTTGGCAAGAATATGAAGAAGATTGCCTCCGCGCTGGAGAGTGCAGATTCTGCAGCGGCTTTGAAGGCATTTGCCGATGGCGGGACTTTTGAGCTGAAAATAGGCGATGAAAGCTTTGCCTTAACCGAGGAAGATCTCACGGTTCAGATCCGTCCTAAAGAGGGCTATGTCTTTGCTACAATGAAAGATATCTTTGTGGCGCTTGATACCGCTCTCAATGAAGAGCTCATCCTTGAGGGCTTTGCCCGCGAGCTGGTCAATAAGATACAGTTTTCCCGTAAAGAACAGGGATTTGAGATCATGGATCGCATTTATATCGAATTTGTGTCTGATGAAGATATCGCCACTGCTTTTGAGAAATATAGCGACTTCATCAAGAGTGAGACTCTGTGTGATGACATCACTCGTCTTGACGAGGGCTCTTTGCCTGAAGTTGATATCAACGGCAGAATGATAGGGCTGAAGATATGCAAGACTACAAACATGGAATAATCAGAAAAAGAGGTTGATGTGTCTGCATCCTTTTGTTTTAACTGTGGGAAGAATATACCTGATAAGGCAAAGTTTTGCCCTTTCTGTGGTGAAGATCTAAGCGACATCGCTAAAGGCGCTGAAGAGAAACCGGCTGAAATAGTAGAAGATGCCGAAGATGAGCCTAAAGAGATAAAAACTGAGAAGAAAAAAGAGAGCTGGGATAAGTATTTCACGCTCTTGGAAGCCGGCAGCGAATTTCAGGGTTATAAGATCCTGAGAATGCTCAATAAGGATGTGGAAGGCATTAAGTATGTGGTTGAAAAGCATGGAAAAGAATATGTGCTAACCATATACAACCGTTCCAGTTTCGAGAATGTGAACATCCTCTTTGCTTTGCAGATGAAGCTTGCTCAGGTCAAGCAGATTCGTGATGAGCAGATGCCAAAGGTGGCGGAAGTTCAGAGTAGCAGAGAGCTTACTTACACTGTCTTTGAATATGTGCACGGCACATCACTGGAAAATATCAAGAAACACAATCCTGAACATCTCACGGAAGAGATGGCGCGTAAGATGGCGCTTAGATTGGTGGATACCGCCTTAAATATCCGCGAATATGGGCTCACTTTGGCATATCTCAATCTCTCCGGCATCATGCAAAAAGAGGATGGAGATTATAGAATCCTCTTTAGCGGCATCAGTTATGAGGATGTGGATGAGCGGGAAGATGTCTTTGCCATCGGCAGATTGGTGGCGCAAATGCTCACTCCTACCATCACGCAAAGCCTTTATACCGAAAGCAGATTGAAGGTTGCAAAGTTTATGCACGTTCCTGGGGTGACGGTGAATCTGAACAAGGTCATAGCCGAGGCGCTGCATAGGAATATCACGCATCGTTATACGGGGCTGGAAAAGCTGCGTAAGGCATTGGTGGCGCTTCCTCCAATAGAGGGTTCCGAACTCTCTGTCTTGCCGCCGGAAGCTCTGAGCGATGAATCTAAGAAAACAGATATAAAGATGCCTAAACGCAAGCCGGAGATAGGTTTCTGGGTCTTGGTGATAACCATACTCATCTTGGTGGGATTGCTATTTACCACTAATATCTCGTCTGTGATCTTTGGAACGGGTGAGCAAAAGTTCCGCTATACCGGATTTCAGATAGGCGGAAAGGCGGAGGATGAGGAAGAGGAAGAACAATTTGAACACATAGATACGCATAACTCCGAGCGAAATATGCCGACGGTGACAACCTATGGTGAGCTGAAAAACTATGAAGGCGCAAGCTCTGATCCCAGGCGTGCTTATGCACAAAGAGAGGATTATACCAGCAAGAGCCAAACTACGACAGTCAAACAGCCCAAGAAACCCGGGGCGGATTTTGCCTATATCGATGCCGGAATATTCGGCTTTGGCAGGTTGGATAATAAAGCCATACAAAATGTATCGATTTCAAACTTTTACATCAGTAAAACCGAAGTGACGCAAGCCGAGTGGAATAGATTTATGAAGCCGGCAAACGTCAGCACCGTGGGAGATAAGCTGCCGGTGGATAACGTCAGCTGGAATGATATCGCCATCTTCTGTAATGGGCTGAGCGAAGCCGATGGACTCGAGCCCGCATATCGCATCAAAGGTATTGGTGCATCGCGAGTTATCACCTGCAATTTTGCGGCAAATGGCTATAGATTGCCCACGGAAGCAGAGTGGGAATATGCTGCCAAAGGCGGAGCTTTTACTGCATATAGCGGCAGTGCCGAGCCGGGTGAAGTGGCATGGTATAAAGAAAATGCCGGTGGAAAGATGCAAGAACCGGGCACTAAAAAAGCAAATGCTTACGGTGTCTATGATATGACCGGGAATGTCTCGGAATGGGTCTGGGACTGGCATGCGCAGAGCGTTCTTTCGGGGCTGACCAGCTTCGTGAATCCTCAGGGACCTGAAGGCGGAAGCCAAAAGGTGATCCGTGGCGGGAATGTGCTCAATACCGATAACAAGTTTTTGCATATACTGTGGCGGGAAAAGGGAGATCCCAATCGTGGGTATCCTTTCGTCGGATTTAGGTTGGTGAGAAGTTCATAGAATATCATTAGTTTATGTTTTTAATTAGTGTGGTGGCTGGTTTGTCATCACACTTTTTTTGTCTATTGATCTTTTTGATGGAGAGATGGGTCAGAGGGTTTTGGCGAATGTATTTGATGAGCCTGATAATAAGCATAAATATCAACTTTTGGCTTGACATAAAAACAATTTTTAGTATGAAAGAGGGAGAGGTGCTTTTGGTTTTTGAAATTTAAAAGCAAATTAGTGTAAAAGTCGAAAGAGAAGTGGCAGAGGAATATGCATAAGCTCTTGAAATGAGACATCCTGCAATTCTTTGTCGGAGTAAATAGTCAGTTAACTTTAGAGTGTTCTAAAAGTTTTTATTTATAGCAAAAGTCGGATTTCTTATGTTGATAGAGTCTTTTTTGTTCCTGTTTTTTGCCTTGGGAGGCTGTGCAGATTGGCTGATTGATCCGCCATTTTGGCTGGCGGAAATGTTTCTGTGCTGTATTATTGGGCGCGGTAGGCTCTCCTTATCATCATTTTGTATTGCGAATAGTGCTGTCATTTTTAATAAATATAATCAAAATCATCCCCTATGCCCCTGTTCTGTCCATGGGGTGCAATATCATGAAATGCATACTCGAAAATGAGTGATTTAAGGAGAGAAAGATGAGTTTTTGGAAAACACTTGCGAAGACTGGTAGTTATAGAATCGAGAGTTTGCTGTGAGAAACCAATCTCTATACAGGCAGTGGCAGATCTTGCATCTGATCAATCAGCATAGGCTTAGCGGAATATCAAAGGGAGAGTTGGCTGAACATTTTAGAGTGTCTAAGAAGACAATTTATAGGGATATCGTGAATCTCGGCACTTGCGGTTTTCCTATATATGGCGATCAGGATATGGATAGGGATAATCAGGTCTTTTACTATTTTACGCCGGGGTATAAATTGCCGGATTATACGCTGAATTATGAAGATATCTTGAATCTCTCGCTGGCGAGCAAATTGTGGAGTGAGTCTGGTTTGGTCACAGCGGATAGCATCAGCAGCATCCTGCATAAGATCGAAAGTAAGCTGGATAGATCGATTTTGAAGTTCTATAGAGATGTTCAAAGGGCTTTGATCAGTGACAGCACGGGCGTTTTGATGAATTCCGATACACTCGGCGACAAACTCAGCCTGATCTTGAAGGCGATACTCAATTATAAGACCATTTCTTTTGATTATTATAGCGTGCAAAGTCAAAGGCATAGCCACAAAGAGGTTTCGCCGCTGGCTGTGAAGTATTTCAATCATAATTTCTACCTCGCGGGATATTATGAAAAGATAGATCAAGTGATTGTATTCGCGATAAATAGGATGGATGAGATAAAAGTAAGCGATAAGCCGCAACATGAGGTAAGCTTCGATTCCGGCACTTATTTCGATAGCGGCTTTGGAATCTATGTAGGAGAAGTATTTGATGTCAAATTGCAGTTCTTTTCTCCCACATCGGACTATATCGCGGAAAGACTCTGGCATCCCCGGCAGAAAATTACCCGATTGGAAGATAAATCTATCATCTTGGAGATGCCGGCGAATTCACTGAGCGAGATGAAAAAGTTTGTGCTGAGCTATGGAGCGAGGGTGAAGGTGATGAAGCCGGAGAAGCTCAGGGATTTGGTTTTAGATGAGATTAAGTTGGTAGAAGAGGTCTACCAATGAAAGATTTGAAGATCGGTCTGGTGTTTTCAGGTGGAGGCGCGAAAGGTGCTTATCAGTTGGGAATCTGGAAAGCGATGGAAGAATTTGGGTTTAGCAAACAGGTAATGGCTGTTTCGGGGAGCAGTGTAGGCGCCTTGAATGGTTTTATGTTTGTCTATTCCGATTATGAGTCTGCTGAATATATGTGGATGAATCAGGTGGATCATGCTAAGCTTCTCCGCTCTCATAGTGGGAAACAGCGAAAGCATCTTGATTTTACTGTTGGTCTTCTGGGTTGGCTGCCTTTATTCGGAGAGTTATCTGGTAAGTCTTTTAATCTTGCAAGTGAATATCTTGATTACCTCTATCACAGAGATAATATGCAAAGCTGGTTTTCAAATTCTGGTATAGCTGAATTAATCACTCAGGCAAACAAAGATATTAAATTTGGAAAGACGCGTTATCCGCTTTTTTATGCTTGCGCTTATGAATTTATGACATTAAAACCAAAATATTTCAAAATAGATGCTATTACAGACCGTGTGCACAGTGAGCAAGTCTTGCTTGCAAGCTCTGCAATACCCATATTATATCCTCCGATTAAGATCAATGGGATGCATTACTACGATGGAAGTTGCATTGATAATAGCCCAATTTATCCGCTATCATCTTTGGGATTAGATTTGATTATCGTGATAAATATAGAGGGAAGCAGCACATCAAGAGATTTTATGCACGACTTTCCGGGCGAAAACATATTGGAAATAAAACCTTTTAACCCTTTGGGAGGGATGCTGAACGCCTTGGAGTTCAGTTCAAATTTTGTGTATACATGTTTTGATCAAGGTTATACACAGGGACAAGACATATTTAGGGAATTATCAAATCAACTAAGTTTTAGCAATAAACCTGCAGTTATACGCAGTCAGGTGCAATATTTTATCAATAGCAATCTCAATTATTATGAAGATTCAAACTTAAGTCTTCAAAATGTAAGCCAAAATCTAAAAGATTTTTTCATGCTGACTGGCGATATGCCAAACCTTTCTTTTCCTACAATGGGTGGGGATGTTTTCTGGGATACACTTGAATACATTGATGGATATAAGCTTCAACAAAATAAAACAACCGGACACTATAGAATCTTGGACAGCTCTAATGTGCGGATTTCTTGGGGTTCAGAGATAGCGCAAACTTATAAGTTCCATCAATTGACCAAAGCTAACTATGTGGAAACAATAGATTATCGCGCTCAGTATAAAGCAAGCTTAAATACAAACCTTAGAAATGAGAATAAAACATTAGAACGGAATTTAGCACTTAATATTCATAAAAACTTCAGTATAAAAATAAAGGAGAAGACAATGAAACCGATAGCAGAACAGAAAGCAGAATATCTTAAACTATGTAATACCTTGGAGCCGCTCAACAAGAAGTATATTCCCAAAAACCACGAATTAACAGATTTGAAAAAAGGAATTGAAAGCTTTCAAGCTTTTGTGCCTTTGATTGGTGCTTATAGTGCCGGCAAAAGCTCCTTGCTAAACAGTTTTTTACAAAAAGAAATATTCAAAGTAGAGATCGATCCTACAACTCAAATTGCATTTGAAGTGTTTTGGGCAGATAAGGATAAATTTGAGATAATTACAGATGGTGAATCTACAACCTTAACCGCTAAGCAAATTATAGATGAGGATTATAATGATAAGCCTGACAGCATCTGTAGGGTGGCTTTAAATAATAAAGCTTTGGAAAACTATCCAAATATTGCTATCGTGGATTTGCCTGGTCTTCATTCGGGACATCAAACACATTCTATTGCAATAGACAATTATATTAATAAAAGTACGGCATACTTTTTGATTATTGATGCAGAATCTTCTTTAAGGAGTGATTTAGTCATTTTTATGAAAGAGCTTAAAGCATTTAATGTTCCTGTGTATTGTTTGATTTCAAAATCTGATAAATTGCCCTCTGATGAGGTGCAAAATGTTAAAGAATCGATCAATAGTGGTATTATTAAACATTTTGGTAGAGCTCCTGATGGAATTGGCGCAGTGTCGGCATTTGATGATGATACTGAAGTGTTTCGCGATTTTTTAAGCGAGCTTGAAGATAGGGCTGGGGAATTGTTGGTCTATAATTATAATGATAAATTACGTGCCTATCTGGTCGATTTGGAAAATGCTATTCACAATATGATCGATTTCTCAGAGCTTGATGATTCTGAGTTTGATCGCAGTGAAAAGGATGTGAATAGACAATTTGAGGAAGCAAAAAGAAAGATTCCTGAACATCTTAGAGTTAATAGAACAATTATAAGTGACTCACAAATCAAGTGGAGCCACCATATAAGGCAAGAAATAGAAAACAATATAGATACACTGGTGAATGCTTATCTCGCCGGTAGAACTATAAACAGTGAGATTACCCATATTTGCCGTAGAGCATATAGGGAAGGTTTCGATTTGTATGTTTCTCCGGTAATTTTGAAATATAGTGACAAGTTAAGAGAAATATCATCAGAAATTCAAATTGGAAATATTAGTTTGTCGCCTGTGAAGGAAGAACCGAAGAAAGATGTATCTCCGATGCCAGCAGGTACATTATCTGTTGTCTTAACCGGATTGTCACAAATTCCGGGAATCGGACCCATTCTTGCAGTAGTTGGAGGAATTCTATTTGCAATTTTTGAGAGGTCAGATGATAGCAACACTAAACAGGGAGACCAAAAAGAACAGATCGAAAGACAAATACGAAATGAAGTGATCCCTAACATGATGGGGCAAATTGAACAACATATTTCACAATCTATACAAGAAAATCTTTTACAGATGAACGAAAAGACTAATTTGGATTTGGAAAACAAGAAAAAACAACTCGACGATTCTTTAGCTAAAATAAAAAAAGATCGTCAGATAAAAAGGGAAGATTTTGAAAAACAAAAACAAAAATGGATTGAAGATCTTGAAAAAGTTAGAAAAATATACGCAGACCTTGAGTAATAGCACTGCAAAAGCAAGTATTATGGTTTCTTTTTAGTGTCGTAAAAAGAAAGTAAAACCATGCTAGGATGATTCATAATGCAAGATATAATTAACGATGATGTTTTGAATTTGGTGAGTAGAATTATCTCTCCAATTCGTAAAGACGTGAGAAGCCCAATAGCAAGTGCTACAAGAAAGTTAGACACTTTTATTGGTGAGAAGTTAATGCCTATTTTAAATAAAGCATCTCCAGATAATAGCTCTGAGATAGTAGATGTATTTGAACAGTCACTGGAAAGATTTGAAGAATTCACCGCCTTTCCAATGTTTGAGTCTAAACATGTTATCGGGGTTGGAGGTGCTTACAGTTCAGGCAAATCTATGCTTCTGAATACAATAATTGGTGAGGACCTGTTACCGACAGAAACTGATCCTACAACCGTTGCACCTACTTTTGTTATCCAATCAATTAAGGAGGAGGCGGGAGTAGTAAACATATTTAATGTACGTAATGTCTTAACTATAAAAGAATTCAAGAGCATTAGCTATGATCTTTTATACGATTATAATATAGAATTACGCCATTTAATAAAACGTGCTTTTATTTCAACCACAAAGCTCAATTTCGAGCATATTGCTCTTTTGGATACCCCGGGTTATAGTAAACCAGATAGCGATACTTATTCTGAAAGAACAGACGAAAGTGTAGCAAGAGAACAGCTTTCCACAGCAGACCACGTGATTTGGGTGACTGATGTGGAAAGCGGGACATTAAGAAAGGATGATATAGAGTTTATACGCTCCTTGGAGCTTAAGTCCCCCATGCTAATCGTGCTTTCTAAAGCTGATAAGATACCTTTCAAGGAAGTAGAAAATGTTCGCTCACATGTCTTAAAAAGCTTGTCTTATATCGATGTTGCCGTAGATGCAGTTATTCCATTTTCTGCGGTTGAAACTGAAGAGTATCCAACTGATCCTATAATAAAGTGGATTGAAGAGAAAAATAGAGCAAAGCACATTAGTACTATTCCCCTTCATCTAAAACGTCTCTTTTTTGAATATCAAAAATATTATGGAGCACAATTAGATTATGCTAAAAGAAGATTGGGGAATGTGAACAAAATAAGCCTGTATGTTGATACAGAAGATGAAAGCGCAAAACGTAGCATTAACGACATAATAGCAGAAGCTCGCAATCAACGGATGAAGTTTGAAAGGCTTGCAAAAGAATTGAAGCAAGTGCAAACAGAGTTTTTTGCATTAGTTAAAAATATTGGCGACTTAGCTGGCTTCAACTTTCAAGAACCGAATGAAATTGAAATGCTAAGTGCTGATAGCTCTGATCTACGTATGCTTTTGTATGAATATTGCTCACGTAAAAAGATCAAAATTTCGAGTATAGACGAACATATACTCGAAGCTAAGCTACCTCACCTAAATACAGGAAATAGTGATAAAGATGTTAAAACAACAAAATCTAAAGAACTGGTAAAGGATCAGATTCCTAAGATATTCCGTTTTGAGCGTCATGCATTACAGAAGATGGATTCATTGACAAAGGAATTGTATCTGACTATCTTGATTGCAATTGCTTTTGAAGACAAGGTCTTGGCGCCAAGCGAAGATATCTATCTCAAAACTTTGATTGGTCGAATGTTAAATGTAGAATACACAAAGATTATCAGTAAACTGGACTTGTTGCCGGAGATATTGGAAAATGCAATTAAAACAATAAAATATCATAAGTTGAGCTTGTGGTTGTTTGTTGATTCTCTCATTTTATGTCGTATTGATAATAAAATCACACCGCAAGAATCCACTCTTTTGGGACATCTAGCTGATGCCTTGAATCTGTCTTCAGGTGAAGCAATGGATTGTATCAGTATGGCGGAGGCAATCTTAAGCCGTGACAACAAGCGACTGACTGATATTTCACCGAATTTCCCTGTTATTCCAATTTGCGATACTTACAGCATAAAATGGTCTTCAGGCAAACTTAGTTTTAAAGAAGATATCAGTCGTGTCAAAGCCAAGGGTAAATACTATATTGCTGATACGGTAAAACTTTCTGGCAGCCATAATCTTCGTGAAATAGAGTTAGAGTTTGGCTCCAATGGCAGATTGCTAATATCCGGTAATTCCAAAATCACATTGCATAACACTAAATTCAAATTTGCCAAAATTGATTGTTCTAATAATAGTGAGTTGCACCTCACAAATTGTGTTCTCGAGAACAACAGTAAAATAGGCCTAACTAAGCGTGCGTCCATTAGGTTGAACGATTGTAAAGTAGAGAATTCAACAATCAATTTGCAAGATGCGAACAAGATTGCTTTGCAAAAAGTATCTTTTAGCAATGTAAAAAATAAACGAGCTCTTTTTATAGATGGTTGTAATGACATAACTATATCTCACTGCTCGTTCAAGGATTTCGGATTTGACAAACAAGATAATAAACAGGAAGTGACAAGAGCCATTACATTGAAAAATGGAATTGTTGTGATAGAGGATTGTAGGTTTGAAAATTGTAATTCTTCGGGTGATGGCGCCGCAATTAGCATTAGCAACTGTTTCTTTTCGATTGATAAATGTGAATTTATCAAATGCAGCAGTGCCAAAAATGGAGGTGCAGTTGTAGTTTATGATACATTTACGCTTAAAAATCCGGACGATGGAAGCAATGTGTATTCAACTTGTTTGGAGAGCAATTTTGACAATTGCAATGCAGGTGATTCGGGAGGAGCTTTTTTTGCGCAGACACCATTGATTTTCTTTGGGGCTTGTTCTTTTAATAAATGCAAATCGAAAAATAGAGGCGGTGGCCTAGCTATGCTTGGCGAAAACAGGGAACGTGATTTCGTTAGAATTTTGCAATGTAGATTCACAGAGAATGGCTCGAAATCCGGCAGTGGCTTATGGCTGGAAAAATATGCTTGCAGTGCTGAAAATCGTGAGTTTGATGTGATAAACTCTGACTTTATTAAGTGTTCTACAAACCACAATCATAGAATGAATTCTCTTACACCAAGTCATGACTGTATACTTCAAGAAACAAATAATTTTGAATAAAATAAGGACGATGAAATGAACAATCAAAACTTACCAGAACAAGTGACAACTTTATACCAAGAGCTTGAAACCATATTACCAAAATTTCCTGAATTACAGGCAAAATGCCCACAAAACAGCGAATCATTTAGACAGCATTATATTGAGACTATTGATACAAGCAGGCTTCTTCGCTTGGCAGTAATAGGACAGGTGAATTCGGGTAAGTCATCTTTTTTGAATACATTGCTCTTTAATGGAGAAGAGATTTTGCCCAAGGCTTCAACCCCCAAAACTGCTAATCTGACAATTATTCGTTATTCGGAAGATTGCTACCTAGAAGTAGAGTTTTATAGCCAAAACGATTGGAATGGCATAAAATCCGCAAGCAAAAAATATCAGGACAAGTTAGCAGAATACAATGATTGGATGGCCGGAAACAAAACAAGAGATACTCCCAGACCCGAAAATCCAGATTTAAGAAGCGACCTTGAGGCAGCTTATTGGATAGTTGAAAACTGCAAAAATTACGAATTGGATGTCTCTGAGCTAATTGCACGCGAAAGAGAAAGGATAGATTTCGTAGATTATTGTGATATGGAATCTGCATTAAATGAATATGTGGGAGATAATGGTAAATATACGCCAATCACCAAAGCTCTTTACTTTAATATCAATGATCCTCGTCTAAAGAATCTTGAAATTGTTGATACCCCGGGCTTGAACGATCCGGTAAGTGCTCGTACTCAAAAAACACGCGAAAGTCTTGGAACAATAGATGTAGCCTTCTTTATAAGTGATACCTCGAGTAGTTTTTTTGATGCCGAAGACATGAATTTGTTGGTGTCTCAACTACCGGAACATGGGATTAACTACTTTGTTTTAATAGGCACCAAGTATGATTCCGCCTTGTTAGGAGAATATAAGACTGAAAGTTTAGCAGCGGCAGAATTAAACATAAAAACACGTTATAATCGCCATCTTGAAACGAATCTAAATCACAGTATTATGAGTAATAATCTCATACACAAGAGCGCTAAAGAGAAATTACAAAACAGCTTGCCTGCTTTGTATGTTTCAGCATTTACACATAATTTTGTAAACAAAGATAAGGATTCTTGGAGCAGCCATGAAGCGCATGTGTATGATAGGCTTAAGAAGCTTTCCGGGAAGTGGGAAGACTTTGATTTTAGCAATGAAACATTTCTTAGATTAGCTAATTTTGATCCCGTCAATAGAAAGTATGAACAGGTTAAACAAGAGAAGCAGTCCATATTAGAACAAAAAATCAAAGGCCTTGCTCCGACAGCCGCTCTACAATTATTGGGGCTTATAGAGAGTGCTGAAAATAAATCGGAGACTTTCATAAGAAAGCTGGAGAGTGAAGAAGTAGCTGATTTAGAGGAACAGGAAAAATATTTGAACCAAAAGGTTAGCAGTGTAAAGTTAGGGGTTATGGATGTATTCGGAAGCATTATGGAGAGATGTGATTCTAAAATGTTAGAGATGAGAAGGGTATTACGAAAAGAGATATCCGAGCAGTCCAAAATGCCGGAAAGAACCGGAACCCGCAAAGAAACCCAAACCAAAGGTGGATATAAAACCAAATATTTTTTATTTATTTTTCCATATAAATCTTACTATACTTACGATGTAGAGGTTAATGTTAGCTATCGCTATGCAACCGTAAATAATGCTATTGATAATTTGCGCAAAGCTGCAGACTTTGCAGCAAACAGCATCGAAGCCATGTTTGATGACCTCATTAATCGCAAGGAGATTAGAAACCAGCTACTAAATGTGATTCACGAAAACCTTGAGCTTGATGGCGATTCTTTTGATCCAAATTTCATTAAACTAATCATCCAAGAAGCAATTGAGAAGATTGATTTTCCCAGCATCAAGATTGACGCAAGCAACTATATGGAAGAGCTGGTCGGCAAATTCCCAAACCCTAAACAGCAAGATGAGGGAGTTGATAAACTTAAATTAGCTTTAGCATCATCTATCAAAGCTTTGGGTATGCATATCATAGAAATTTTAGAAAAAGAATCCAAATCATTTAAGAAAAAAATCAATGATATCCGCCAAAAATTGGGCGACACCCTTATAGAGGATTCTTTAACTGAAATTGCGAAACTAAAAAAAGCAATGCAAAACAAAGAACAGGAAATAGAGGAATACACCGCATGTATAGATGCTTGTAGAGTTTTGTCTGTAAAAGTTGAAAACGAATTGTATTAAATCATTAAACTCTTTTAAAAAGTGAAGCAGGAAGAAGAAATGATAATTTTGAAAAACATACCGCGTCCTATTTTGCGAAACACGACTAATTATACTGCTGACTTTTCAGAGGATAATATTATCAAACTGAAAAGTCAAAATATAATTATGTATGACCAAGAGTTTTCATTGGCTGAATCAAGAGCTTTTACTAAGATAATGGCAAAATATAGTCATTATAAAAGTGTTTATTTAAATGCGCTTTATCATGATTTTCCTGATTATGCTGCAGATTATGACAATAATGATATCGATTATGATCATGGCGACGATTATGATTATGACGTTGATAATGGTGATGATTATGACGTTGATAATGATAATAATTATGATAACTTTTATGAAAGTCCTTTTGAAGAGATAGTTGATACATTCAGAGATTTCTTTGATTTGTTTAAATACTGAATCTTAAAATGATACGGAATATCTTTTGCAATTAAAGAAAAAGCGTATTATTTTACGTTGTTTTAGAGCAGCTTGGATTGTGCTTTTTATGCTTGTTTTGCTAAGAGTATTTTCCATGTTTGAAAAGAAATTTCCACCCCCTGCCCCTGATCTGTCCAGGGGCTTTTTTATACTCCATTTAGGCATTGGATTCCGCACGGGAAACCGGCATGAGAACCAGCCAAAAGGAGTATAAATGAAAAAGAACAAAGAACTTCTGATCGAGAAATATGCTCAGATCACAGGTAGCGAGCCCATCGTAGACGAATGGATGCCCAGGATCAAAAAGATGCTTTCCGTGATTTGCAAAGGCCGCTACAGCAAAGAGCAGATTGTCGCCACTCATGACAGCAGCATCCTCAGCAATGGCAACGAAGGCATAGTATTCACCACCAAGGCCTTATGCGTAAAAGACTCGGCAAATTCCACCAAGCGATTCATCGCACTATTTAAGGACATTGCTTATTGCCACTTGGATGAAGACAGCATCTTCGGCGTGGATATTTCCGCCTTGGAATTACACATGCACAGCGGCGAAAAGTATCGTCTCAGCACAACATTGTTTGACATGGATCTTATGCAAATGCAAGAACTGATTGAGTTTGCGATGACCCTCAACCATGATGAAGACGATGAGAGCGACGCCCCGCAAAACCCTGATGAGTCTGAAACATGGGATGAAATGGAAGAAGACGATTCCAGCCCTGCCGCCATCTTCTCTGCCGCGAAGAATGTAGTAAAAGAGTTGATGGGAATCTTCACCGATATCACAGGCGACGATCTCGATGACGACGAATTCGACGAAGACTGGTTAGACGACGACTTTTATCTTGATGAGGATGATGACAGCGTCGCCATGGATTTTGTCAACAAGCTAAAACGTAGATTGAAGAAGAGCAAGCCCCGCACCGATAGCAGCCAAGATGAGCCCGAATATGACCATAGAGCCGCTCAAGATGGCGAAACTGCCGACTTGCTCAAGCAAATACAAGACATCTTAAATACTCGGACTATCGAAACATCCGGCGAAACACAGCCCGATGATGCAGAAGAGGAACAAAAACCCGATCCTGCAGAATTGATAGAAAAACTAAAGGAACTCCTAAACTCCCACTCTCATCACGATGATGATTCCACAGAGGATGAGCAGACCCACGACAGTGATGACGACACATATTATGAAGACGTAGAAGATCATGACGACCATGAAATTATCGACGGTGAAGACGATCATGAGCATTACAGTGAAGAAGAAGCCGCCGAATTCATAGACCTCGCCCAAGAAATCATCGACACAATATCCGGCTAAGGCTTTGATTAATCCTACAGTTATGAATATTGCATTTTCAAACCGGATCTCGGATAGGCACCTATGACGAAAGGAAAGTTTAAAATGCAGCACATTGTTCAGTCCAATAAAATCTTTGGCGACTCTTCTAAAGATAATAAAAAGAGTCGCCAGAGAACTTTGTATGACCAACGAAATAGATCAAAACAATGAGGCAAAACAGATAAAACAGGAGGAAGCAATGCCCCGCAAGAAGCAAAACAAAATACTGAATAAAGCAGCAAAAGACAGTTTCACGGAGATAATCACAAAAAACCCAATCAAAGACGACTGTTTCGGCAAAGTGCCCAAGGAGCATAACACACTCCAAACAAAGAAGAAGAAAGGCCTGCGCAACCGCATATTAAACCGTATCTTCAGACTAAATAAACCCATAGAAACCTCAGCCAAACCACAAGGCAATTAGATAGGAAAACCAAAACAAAGCCAACACCGAAGCCATCAAAGCGCCGGATCAAGACAAAAAACCAGCCGAGCTCGCTTGAGATCAAATTTGCCTTGACACAAAAACTCATGGAAGTATTAAAGGGGAACAGACGTAAATAATCTCTCACATAGAGAAAAGCAAAACACGATATAACATCAAAATTTAAATGGCATAAAGCATGCCCAAGTCCATCTAAAAGAATAGCTTGCATGCCCAAGCCGAAAACACATCAGATAACTCCAAGAGAGACCCCAAGGCGGTTTTTCCATGACAAAACACAGATATTTTACTTCGATTTTAGTCTTACTGCTCTTAGCTTTCGCTTTGACCGGCTGCATGGACGGTTTGTTTAAATTACAAATTAAAGTAGTGGAAGCTCCCACCTTCAGTCTTGATGAAGACGAGGACGGCACATTTATGCTCACCATGTCTTGCGCCACAAAAGGCGCCACGATTCGCTATGAATACAACGATATGTGGCCTAATGATAATTCCATAAAATACACGGAACCTATTGAAATAAAAGAGAATACCGTAATATATGCCAAAGCTTTCAAAAAGAATCATTTTCACAGCTTGACCTCCCGCTTTTCCAAGAGTTTTAAAGTTGATCCCATGACGATGGAACCCGCCGGCGGTTTCTTTATCACTCCGCCCATCATCACGCTTGAATGTCCCACAGAGGAGATCGAGATCCGCTACACCTTGGATGGCAGCATTCCCACCGAAAAATCCATTCTCTATGAAGCCCCTTTTGTCTTGACTTCAAATGCGAAAATGATTGCCAGAGCCTTCAGGGAAAACTGGAGTCCGAGCAGCATTGTTGAAGGTTTGTTCAACATCAGTGAAGTAGCCTCCGAGATGGCTTATATCCCCGGCGGGACTTTCACCATGGGCAGAACCAGAGGGGATGGCGAAAGCGACGAATATCCCGCCCACAGCGTTGATATAGACTCTTTTTACATGGATAAATACCCCGTCACAGTCGGACAATATTACTTGACGATGGGCTATAATACCGACTACAGTTATCACATAAAGATGGACGTTCCCGCCACCGGAAATTGGGGATACGCCGTCAAATATTGTAACCTGCGCAGCATGGCTGAAGGACTCACGCCGGCATACAGCCTCCATGGCTCCACAAATCCCGCCAATTGGGGCATTGTTCCCGCCACGGAGAGCGATTCCTCATGGAGAGACATGGTTTGCGATTGGGACGCCGATGGCTACCGCTTGCCCACCGAGGCGGAATGGGAATATGCAGCGCGAGGCGGTTCACACTCGGCTGACTTTCTCTACAGCGGCTCGGACGACATAAATACCGTGGCATGGTATTATGGAAACTCGATGAACGCCCTTCATGACGCAGGCGAAAAGATGCCCAATTCGCTTGGAATATATGACATGAGCGGGAATATCAGAGAATGGTGTTGGGATTGGTATAAAGCCGATTACTATGAGAGTTCTCCCACACAAAATCCCAGAGGTCCCGATAGCGGACTTTATCACGTTTTACGCGGCGGATACTGGGAAGACTATCCGGCAAATTGCCAAGTTTCACACCGCTTCATTCATGTTCGCCCATACACAACGAGTTACGCCAACGGCTTCAGAGTATGCCGCTCTGCAAAATAAGGAGAGATCTCATGAAAAAAGCCCAAATTATTAGCACGATTATCCTACTTTTATCAATGCTATTTTGCTTAACGAGCTGCATGAAAGGGATTACATCCCCCTCCATCCCAAGAGTGGAAAGACCCGCCATATACGTGAGCATCGAAGAGGATGGCGAGCCAAAGCGTATCACTATCTTTTGCGAGACAGGCGGCGCCTCAATCTATTACACCTTGGACGGTAGCGAGCCCACAAATAAATCTACAAAATACACAGAACCCTTTGAGGTACATAAAGATCTTACCATCAAGGCAAAAGCATTTAAAAAGGACATGAAGGCGAGCGACACAGAATATAGAGTGCTCTATTTTCAAGCCGCAGCGGTGATTATAGACCCGCCCGCCGGCATGTATGCTTCCCCTCTTACGGTGACGATGGAGTGTCCCACGGAGGGAGTGCAGATTTATTACGCCACCGACGGCAATTGGCCTACACCGGAATCAAATCGTTATGATGGCCCCATTGTACTCAATTCAAACACGATAATCAGAGCGATGGCTTACAGGGTGGACTGGAGTATCGGCAAATACAGTGATCAAAGATATGGTGTGGTGAATACGAATTTCGAGACTGTTCTGATTCCCGCAGGAAGTTTTAATATGGGTAGAACGAAAGGGGACGGCTGGACTCATGAGCTTCCGGTTCACAATGTAAGTCTAAATTCTTTTTATATAGATAAATATCCCATCACACAAGGCGAATATCAGCTCATTATGGGCACAGACCCCGATTTTGATTATATGGCTGACGCAAAGAAACCTGTCAACGATGTGAGCTGGAATCATGCCATAAAATATTGCAATCTACGCAGTATAAACGAAGGTTATACACCGGTTTACAGCCTCTTTGGCTCCACGAATCCCGCTGATTGGGGCGATGTGCCAGAGCTCGGCGATGTTTCCTGGGATAGCGTTGTATGTGATTGGAATGCAAATGGATATCGTCTGCCCACCGAGGCGGAATGGGAATATGCCGCACGCGGCGCTCAAAACTATCCTGATTACCTTTATAGCGGCTCGGATGCTTTGCAGAATGTGGGATGGTATTTCAATAATTCCGAAAATCTTTTGCAAGATGTGGGAACTCTAAGCCCCAATTCACTCGATATTTACGATATGAGCGGGAATATCAGAGAATGGTGTTGGGATTGGTTTGACGAAGCCTATTATGCTAATTCTCCCTCCGATAATCCTAAAGGACCGGACAGTGGGGAATATCGCGTTTTGCGCGGCGGATATTGGAACGAGCGCAAAATTCATTGCCGAGTTTCTGCCCGAAGCTATCATCCATATCCCTTTGTGACGGGCTTTGGAAATGGTTTCAGGGTGTGTAGAACGGCGCCGTAAGACGAATATAACGTTGGATTCGACACGTCCCCGTGTCGAGCTTTGTCATAGTTGCGATGTCATCCATCTAAGCGGTCGGTGTGGCAACGCCCCCGTTGCCACGAGCGTCACCAGGCAAACCAAAAAGAGGTGGTCTATCTGACTAACACACCAAATTCACAGGCACTGCGAGCATATCCCATTGCTCCCCCATTAGATACAGCTTAGCTTCCGCCTATGATATGCTCATGGCTATGACCATATCATGACCACATCATGACCAGAATCCAATAAGGAAGCAATCGAAAAAACCTCAATTTCAGCCAAAAAACAGAGCAAAAGAAAGATAAGCTTGATTTACCTTGACAGCCCGGCGCATAATATTTTGCTTGATATACTAATATCCGCTTTGCGAGGTGTTGTATGGAACTGAAATTAGTCGCACTTAACTTTCCCGAGGATTGCAATATCATCCTTGGGCAGAGTCATTTTATCAAAACCGTTGAGGATGTCTATGAGGCCATGGTCAATAGCGTTCCCGGCGTTGAATTTGGTCTTGCTTTTTGCGAGGCTTCGGGACCTTGTTTGATCAGAAAGGACGGCACGGATTCGAACCTAATCGAGATAGCTGTGGACAATATGCGCAAGCTCGGCGCGGGTCATGTGTTCATTGTCGTGATGCGCAATGCCTTCCCGCTCAACGTTTTGCCTGCCATCAAAGATTGTCGCGAGGTGGTAAACATCTTTTGCGCCACCGCAAATCCGGTTCAGGTGATCTTAGCAGAATCTGAACAGGGGCGCGGCGTGCTCGGCGTGATAGACGGCTCCTCTCCCAAAGGCGTGGAATTGGACACGGATATCAGCCATCGCAAGAAATTCCTCTTGGACATAGGTTACAAGCGCTGATGCGGCTTTTTTTGGCATTGGAGCCTCCGCAAGAGATCATAGACGAGCTCTGTCAAACTCTTGTAAGGTTTCAAAGATTCAAACACAACGGAATCAATTGGGTGAAGCCCGAAAACCTGCATCTCACGGTGAACTTTATAGGCGATACCCCGGATCATTTAGTTGATGATTTGTGGGATGAGATAGAGCTTGCCGCAAAGCAGTATCCCGCATCCACTCTCAAGGCGGAAGGCTATGAGCTTTTCCCGGATAGATTCCCGCGAGTGCTATGGCTAAAGCTTTCATCCGACGATAGATACCTGGAAGAACTCAGCCGCAAAGTAAAGCACATCATGCGTGAGAAAGGCCTGGATGTGAACAAGAAAAAACTAAAACTACATGTCACATTGGGAAGGCTCAAACAAGCTCAAAGCCCATATTTTGAGGAAGCCGTGCTTTCTTATCCCATAAATGAACTCATCCAAAAGTGGGACAGGCTCAGCCTTTATGAAAGCTTTTTGTTGCCTAACGGACCCAGATATAAACTTTTAAAACAATATAAATTTGAATAATATGGAGGAAATATGCTCGATAAAAACAAAGATGCAGCCCTGAAAACAGCAATTTCTCAACTTGAAAAGAAATTTGGTGTGGGTACCCTTATGCGCCTCGGTGACAAGCCTCTGCGAGAGGTGGAAGCCATTCCCACCGGAGCTTTTAACCTCGACGTTGCTCTCGGGATTGGCGGAGTTCCCAAGGGTAGGATCACCGAGATTTATGGTGCTGAAGCCAGCGGAAAAACCACGCTTGCACTGCACATTGCAGCCGAATGTCAGAAACAAGGCGGGATAGTTGCATTTGTGGATGCGGAACACGCGCTCGATGTGGCTTATGCAAATCGTCTCGGAGTTCAGACGGATAACATGCTGCTTTCCCAGCCCGATGGCGGCGAGCAGGCATTGGAAGTGACCGAGACCTTGGTGCGCAGCTCAGCGGTTGATCTGGTAATAATCGACTCTGTTGCCGCTCTCGTGCCTCGTCAGGAGATCGAAGGAAACATGGGCGATAGCCACGTAGGCTTGCAAGCCCGACTCATGAGCCAAGCTCTGCGAAAGCTCACGGCGATTGTTGCCAAAAGCAATACGGCGGTGATCTTTATCAACCAAACCAGGATCAAGATCGGCGCGCCCGCTTTTGTGAATCCTGAGACCACCACCGGTGGAGTAGCGCTGAAATTCTATTCCTCGCTGAGGCTGGAAG
>FZPS01000179.1_pt84 | contig 48938 bp, 49 predicted proteins | sample 1817821 | NCBI WGS metagenome assembly FZPS01 (sample SAMEA104158645, study PRJEB21678) | metagenome | place: Germany | collected 2015-04-21 | reverse complement strand
TCATGTTAAAGTTTATCTTAGCTCTTTTTTTCCTCAATCAGGAATTTATTCTGGCTTTCGCCTGTGGTGTCTGTTCTCTGGCTATCACTCGCTTTATTGCGAGTTTGCCAGTTCAGGCATAACACTGTTCAGTTTTCAAAGACCACTTAATTTAAATTTAGCTGGATTATTATATTACAACATTTTAGCTATCTTGTCAAGTATCTTGTCGAGGCTTTTTGGGCCTGACATTTTTGTATTATACCAGGTCAATTGCTTCATGTCAACTCTTTAGTAATTTTTTTGTCTATCATTCCGTCAACGTTGTATAATATACCATATGGCGATTTTAACTTCAATTATCACAGACATGAACATCACAAAATTTTGCCCTTTATTCTCGCTTATACTTTTTATTTCAGCTTTTTTCGTCAGTATAACTATTTCTTAAAATCCAATATCGCTTGAGGCACATTTCCTACAATTATTGTTTCCACTAAGGGAACTTGGGTTGTTACAGCGATGTTGGATCTCAATAAGGGTTGTATTATTTGTATATTTGCCGTAATATCAAGGATTATTCTATGCCTTGTTTGATTTATACCGGCTTCTTCAAAAGCTTCCACAGTGTTAACTCGCGCCGTTCCGGCTGGTAACAACTTTATACGTATTTTGGGACCGTAGTTTGACAGTATTTTGCTTTTTGTGGCAGCACCAAGAGGTATTCTGATGCCATCAACTGTAGCTTCCCGTAATGCTTTTATTACTTCAAGAGAAGTCTCTGCCTCAAGGCGATTAATCTCAACGGTGTTAATTTGAATAAGGGTTATCTGGCCACTGCTATCTTTGTGTATTGATATTAGGTCTTTGTATTTTACATTCTTTGTTATCTTCTCCTTTACTGCATTGTTTATAGCTTCTGTTGCTGCAATTCTAGCCTGGGTCTCGGCAATAGCCATTATATTGGGCGTAACTTGATACTCGATAAGATTAAACAACATGTAAGACAACACCAAGGAAATAATAATAAAGAAATATAGCTTAAGGGTTCTGGCTCTTAATGTCCTAAAAGGGCGCCGGACTCTAAACATAAAAATAACCCCCTTCCTATCCATTCTATGCAGGGAAAGGAGGTTAAGTGACTTTTTTGCATCTGTTTTATCATTTGGCACGGCTAAATATTGTGTTTGGAACTAACAAATGATTTATATGACATCCTGCCATAAAGGGGTTCAGCACTCTTTACTGCATTGACTACTGCGCATGCCATAACTTCTGCAGCTAAAGCCCCCACGATAGAAACGTCCGCATTTACTTCTCCCAGTGAAATACAAAATACAGTATCACCATCAAACAATGTGTGGACGGGTCTGATGGCCCTGGCATATCCGTTGTGAGCCATTGAAGCTACTTTTTTAGCTTGGGCTTTTGAAAGCCGTGCATTTGTGGCGACAACCCCGATTGTGGTGTTTCCGGCAAATGCATTATTCACAGCCAAATCCTTTTTTATTAAGTCCATTGTATTAACAAAGCCCGTCTTTGTTTCGTTTAAGGCGCCTGCTAAAATATCTCCAGTGACAGGATCAACCACATCTCCTAAGCAATTCGCCACAACTAAGCCTGCTACTACTAAATCGCCAACTTTAATGGAATGGGTGCCAAGGCCGCCTTTCATCGAAAACTCATCACCCAAATATTTGCCGACAGTAGCTCCCGTTCCAGCTCCTACGTTACCGGATGCAGGATTCACATCTGTTGCATTTATACATGCTTCATATCCCATTTTTAAGTCCGGCCTTCTCTTGAAATCCCCTACATTTAAATCGAAAATAACAGCAGCCGGAACGATAGGGACTTTCGTCACTCCTACGTCAAAACCCACATTATTTTCCTCTAAAAAACGCATTACCCCCGAGACACCGTCTAAGCCAAAGGCACTTCCACCGCCCAAGTAAATAGCGTGAACTTTTTGTATCATATTCTCAGGTTCCAATAAGTCGGTTTCGCGGGTTCCCGGAGCTCCCCCGCGGACATCTACACCTGCCACTGCACCATCTTTACATAAGACGACCGTGCAGCCAGTACCTGCCTCATTATCTTGGGCATGACCAACGAGAATTCCCTTTACATCTGTCAGCATATTGTCTTCCTCTCTCAACTTAGTTCTGGTCGTTTGTTTTAACGAGTCTTATTATTTCCTCTAAAATATCATTGTCAGGAAGCACCATATCAATACACCCTGTTTCATAAGCAGCTTTAGGCATCCCGTAGATGACGGATGTGGCTTCATCCTGAGCAATAGTAAAACCACCCTTAGCTTTAACGGCCCTAACGCCTTCCGCTCCATCCCTTCCCATCCCTGTAAGCACGCAGGCCAGTGTCTTCTCTTCAAAGACTTTTGCAGCTGAAATAAACAATTTATCAACTGCAGGTCTCACTCCATGAATAGGAGGAGATGTATCAAGTATTATTTTGTTTTCAGTAAGGAGCATATGATATCCACCCGGTGCAATGTATACAACTCCGGGTCTAATTGACTCTTCGTGTGTAGCTTCAACAACTTTGAGGTTCGCCTGTTTATCAAGCCTTTCTGCAAAGGCTTTAGTGAAGCCCTGTGGCATGTGCTGAACGACAAATACTGGCACAAGCATGTCGGCTGGTAACCTAGTTATAATATCGTATAAAACTTTCGGTCCTCCCGTTGAAGCACCTATAACTACCGCTTCTGTTTTGCCCTTAGCTTTTTTTTGTATTTTATGATCCTGCTTGTCTTTTCTAAAAATTTTTCTCACTGTCTTGTTCTTTGCTACGAATGCTTGTCGTATTTTGCTAAGCAGATCCCTCTTCATGTCAGTTATTCGATTGAATGATGTGTCACCTGGTTTTGCTACAAAATCAAAAGCTCCTATTCTCAATGCTTCTATGGTTGTGGCAGAACCTTCTGTCGTTAAACCGCTTAACATGATTACCTGAGCAGAACTTATATTTTTTATCTCCTTCAAAACTTCAAGGCCATTTTTTCCCGGCATCTCCACATCTAGTGTAACCACATCCGGATTCATTGCCTTTACTTTTGATATAGCAGCATCTCCATCTCCGGCCGTATCAATTACTAGCATATCCGGTTCCTTACTTATTATGTCCGAAATGAATGTCCTCATAAAAGCGGAATCATCAACCACCAACACTCGAATTTTCCCCATCATATCTGCCTCCGAAAATAGTATCTAAATTTTGTTTTTTTCTTGCAACAATTTAAGCTGATTTTTTCTTTTTCTATAAAGGTTTTCTTCACCTTCTTTTGTTGGACGGTAGTAATCTTTGCCTGCTAAACTGTCAGGTAGGCACTGCATGGCAGCCACTTTGTTTTCAAAATCATGGGCATACTTATAGCCCTCACCGTAGCCCAATTCCTTCATTAACTTTGTCGGAGCATTTCTCAAATGCATCGGAACTGGCTCAGCTAAAGTTTTCAGTGCATCTTCTCTTGCTTCCATATAAGCCTTGTATACAGCATTTGATTTCGGTGCCAGGGCAAGATAAACTGCCGCTTGGGCAAGACTTGTACTACATTCTGGCATGCCAATAAAATGGGCTGAATGAAAAGCTGCCACAGCTTGTTCAATAGCTCTAGGGTCTGCAAGCCCAACATCTTCTGAGGCAATGCGAATCATGCGCCTGGCTATATACAATGGGTCTTCACCGGATTCTAGCATACGTACCAGCCAGTAAACAGCAGCATCACTGTCGCTGTTTCTGATGGATTTATGGAAGGCTGATATTAAATTGTAATGTTCCTCGCCCATTTTATCGTATAAGAGGGTCTTTTTCTGAAAGACCTCCTGCAGAACTTTATCCGCAATATCAATTACTCCATCTGAAGAAGGTGTGGCGCTCAGCACCGCTAATTCCAGGGTATTAAGGGCTACTCTTGCATCACCATCGGCATATAGGGAAATTTTTTCTAATATATCATCTGCGACACTTATCTTCATACTGCCTAACCCACGCTTTTCATCCCCCAAGGCCTTTTTTAGCAATACTACTATATCCTCGGGTTTTAATGGATTCAATAAGAACACTTTCGAACGTGAAAGAAGAGCAGAATTTAATTCAAAGGAAGGATTCTCCGTAGTAGCACCTACGAGAATTATATCCCCTCGTTCTACAAAGGGAAGAAAGGCGTCCTGTTGTGATTTGTTAAACCTGTGAATCTCATCAATAAAAAGGAGTGTCCTTTGTCCGTACAGCCGACGCTTCTCGGCCTGCTTCATGACTTCCCTGATTTCTTTAATTCCTGAAAGGACAGCGCTGAAGTTTTCAAATTTGGCTTTGGTTCTCTTTGCAATTATCTTTGCCAGAGTTGTTTTCCCAACTCCCGGCGGTCCCCACAATATCATAGAGGTTATGCTATCACTTTCGATGAGTTTTCTCAAAATCTTGCCATCCCCCAGAATATGCTCCTGCCCCACAAACTCATCTAAGTTTCTCGGTCTCATCCGGTCTGCTAGGGGAATCGAGATTTTTGCTTCTTCATCAAATATAGATGTTTGATTGCCCATTTTATCACCCTAATATTTCAAACCGCTTATAGCTGTTTTTATGATCTCCCCATTTTATAACAATATCATCTACCTGAGCCCAACGCACATCATTTTTTACATAATCAACAAGGGAAAGTATGGAATCTTCCTCTCCCTCCACTTCAATCATAACACTTCCATCTGACATATTCCTTACATACCCAAACAAGCCTAGACTTGAAGCTTTTCTAAATACTTGATATCTCATACCTACACCTTGGACGATGCCGTAAAGGTGGATGCAAGCAGATTTTTTCATTAAAAACCTCCTTACACTCGTTGCATAATCATTGGTATTTTCTCAATATAACATCATTGATAGTTGGAAGCAGAACTCAATCTTAGCTGTATTATACCATTTAAAATTAGTTTTGTTCTATATTATCATAAAAAATCTGCCGCAAAATTTGACCTACAGTGAAATAAAATAAGTTAAGCTAATGGTGCTAGCACCTTAACTTAACTTATTTGAGCATTACAGTATGATACAGATTAGGCCGCCACTGCCTTCATTGACTATGCGTTGCAGGGTCTCCTGAATCTTATCTTGGGCAGATTCAGGCATATTTATCAGCTTGTTTTGGATGCCTTCTCTCACAAGGTCATTTAATGATTTCCCAAATAGATTGGTTTCCCACAGTTTTGATGGATCGCTTTCAAACTCACCCATAAGATAATTAATTAGCTCTTCGCTCTGCTTTTCAGTACCGATAATGGGAGATACTTCTGCCTGGATGTTGGTTTTTATCATGTGAATAGAAGGAGCTATAGCTTTAAGCTTTACTCCAAATTTCGAACCCCGACGAATAATCTCTGGTTCTTCCAGTGTCATTTCATCAAGCTGAGGCGGAACTATTCCGTAACCCACTCTATGAACATCTTCTAATGCCTTCGCTACTTTATCATAGGCTTTCTTCGCACTGGCAAGTTCAAAGATATGTTCTAAAAGTTCTCGTTCTGAGTTTATCTCAAGTTCCGATATTTCACTTAAAACCTTGAAGAACAACTCTTTTTTTGCATCCAAAATAATTTCTGCAGTGCCTGAACCTAGATTCATCTCTTTCAATGTAACCTCATGTATAAAATCGTAGCTTTTAAATATGTCTATTGTGTTTTCCATGTCCCTTAACCTTTTTACATCTTTCATGCTTTCTCTAACCGAGTCTTCAAATTGCTTCCTAAACCAATGCTCACTCTGAAGTGCTTGTATCCAGCCCGGTATCCGAACATTGATTTCCATGATTGGAAACTCGTATAATATTTGTTCCAATATCATGTATATATCATCAACACTCGTTTGGAGGCAATCCAAGGGAATCACGGGCACATCGTATTCAACCTCAAGCTGCTCTTTTAATTCTGCAACTTCATCAGTGGAAGGATGCATAGAGTTCAACACGATTACAAAAGGCTTTCCTATGGATTTGAGTTCCTGTACAATCCTTTTTTCTGCTTCAACGTAATTTTCTCTCGGGATTTCGGTAACCGAACCATCAGTGGTTATAACTAAACCAATAGTGGAATGCTCTTCTATAACCTTTCTTGTTCCAATTTCGGCAGCCTCTTGGAAGGGAATCTCTTCTTCGAACCAGGGTGTGTTTACCATCCTGGGTCCATCTTCATCTTCATAGCCCAAAGCTCCCCTTACCGTATAGCCCACATTATCTACCAATCTCACCCTAAATTTGATGTTGTCTTTAAAGGTGATTTCAACCGCTTCACTGGGAATGAATTTCGGTTCAGCTGTTGTGATGGTTTTGCCGGCTCCGCTCTGGGGCAACTCATCCTTTGCCCTTGAGCGATAGTTTGCATCGGATATGTTAGGTATGACCATTAGCTCCATGAACTTTTTCACAAAAGTTGATTTCCCTGATCTTACGGGACCTACAACCCCAATATAAATATCCCCTCCGGTCCTTTCAACAATATCATTAAATAAGTCGAATTTTTTCATCCATTTCCCTCCCTTTTTGCTCTTCCCACCCCGTTTCGTGTCAACAAAGGCTCGATTATTTCTGTCAATGCTTATCCGAATTTTCTGTGGAGGGGTGGAATACTTTGCTCCTATACAATATATATATGACAAGGGTATATCTTTATTACTAAAATTAAAAAAAACGTGGCCTTGATATGTATCAATTGGCCACTTATTAATATACAAAAAATCTCTGTGAGATTATATCTTCATGTTCATGTTTGCCTTCCCTGCTCATTAGCGAATTTACTGCCAGCAATGGGTCTTTTCCTTTAAAAAGAACCCGATATGCCTGTTCGGTAATTGGCATTTCAATTTTGTGCTTCTGTGACAGCATGAAGGCTGCCCTAGTGGTGTTTATGCCTTCAATGACCATATTGGTAGATTGCATGACTTCTTCTACTGTTTTTCCACGCCCAATGTCAATGCCAGCCCTTCGGTTTCTGCTTAAATTACTGCTGCAGGTGACTATTAGGTCGCCAATTCCCGATAAACCTGAAAATGTTTCGGGACTTGCGCCTAGTTTGACCCCAAGACGTGTTATTTCAACTATTCCTCGAGTCATCAAAGCTGCCCTAGTGTTGTCCCCGAATCCTAGACCATCGGAAATACCGGAGCAGATTGCAATTACGTTTTTCAGAGCCCCTCCAAGTTCAACTCCAATGATGTCGGTGTTGGTGTATACTCTAAAATTGTTGTTAATGAGCACGTCCTGAACCTTTTCTGCTGCTTCCTGCCCGGGAGAGGCAGCCACAATAGCTGTTGGCAAATTCCTGATGACCTCTTCAGCATGGCTTGGGCCAGATAGGGCTACAATGTTGTGACTTTTTCTATTATCAAGTTCTTCCGCCAAAACTTGTGACATGCGTTTGAGACTGTTTATCTCGATACCCTTTGATGCACTTGTAATAATAGCATCTTCTTTTACGAAACTGCGAATTTGCCTTGCCATGCTTCTGATCGCCTGAGATGGCACCGCCATTATCACTATATCCGCGTCGGTCACTACTTGTTTAATGTCGGTAGATACATTTATCTTCGGGGAAATATCGGCACCGGGCAAATAAGGCCTGTTTTCTCCAGTCTTTATTATTTCTTCTGCCAACTCCCGCCTTCTGACCCACAAGTACGTATTGTTGTTGTTTTCAGCTGCAACATGTGCAAGCGCCGTGCCCCAACTTCCAGCTCCTATGACTGCTACTTTTAGCACACTTAATCGCTCCCTTTCCTTTGACGAGATTTTATCCATATAGGAGTTCCTTCAAATCCAAAGGCCTGTCTGAGTGTATTCTCTAAATATCTAACGTACGAAAAATGAAAAAGCTTGTTATCATTGACAAAAAAAACAAAAGACGGTGGCTTTATAGCAGTCTGAACGGCATAATATACCTTCAATTTCCTACCTTTTATCGTTGGCGGTTCTGATATAGCCGTAGCCTCATTAATTAAACTATTAAGTACACTTGTCTTGACTCTGAAAGTATAGTTTTCCATTACAGAATTGATGAGTTTGATTATGCGATTAATTCTTTGACCGGTCTTAGCTGATACATAGACAATCGGCGCATACTGCATAAAAGCAAATTCAGTTCTGATTCTTTCATTGAATTCCTCTACAGTATGTGAGTCTTTGTCTACCAAATCCCATTTGTTTACGGTGATGATTATAGCTTTGCCGGCATCATGAGCCATGCCAGCAACACGCTTGTCCTGCTCCGTTATGTCCTCTGATGCATCCAGAACCATTAGCACCACGTCGGCCCGATTGATAGCTCCTATGGCGCGCAGACTGCTATAATATTCTATATCTTCGTTGATTCTGCTTTTTCTTCTAAGACCCGCAGTATCGATAAAAATCAATTTCTTCCCGTCTAATTGAAGGTATGTATCTATTGCATCTCGAGTGGTTCCGGGAATATCGCTGACAATAACCCTTTCTTCTCCAATGATTGCATTTAGCAGCGATGATTTCCCCACATTGGGTCTGCCAATAATGGCCACTTTGGTGACGTCTTCATCTTCTTCATCTTCACCGCGTTTTTCGATATAATCAGTTATTCTGTCAAGCAAATCTCCGATAGCCAAACCATGGCTTGCTGATATAAATATAGGGTCTTCAAAGCCCAACTGATAAAACTCGTAGTTATCAAAGCTATTCTCGTAATTGTCCACTTTGTTTACAACCAATAACACCGGTTTTCCGCTTCTACGCAAAAGCTCGGCCACATCCATATCGGCAGGCGTCATTCCCTCTTTTCCATCAACCATGAACAAAATTAAGTCTGCGGTATCTATGGCAAAATCGGCTTGCCGTTTCATCTGCTTTAATATGACATCTTTAGATGATGGTTCTATGCCTCCCGTATCAATCAAGGTGAAATGTTTGCCATTCCAATCCGTCTCACCGTATATCCTGTCACGGGTTACACCGGGTTTATCATGAACAATGGAAATCCTTCTGCCCATAATTCTGTTAAACAGTGTTGACTTGCCCACATTGGGCCTACCGACAATAGCTACTATAAAACTCATCTTTCTTCTGCCCCCAATTCTTTTATTCAGGAAATGCATTTGTAATTTAACTATTATTACCTGCATCAATATTATTGTCAATAAATAGCCTTTAGTCAAGTTGACTTAGCTTGTTTTGCTCCCTTTTTTTTACAGCTTTAACGAGCTCAACAAAATCCCTGTATTTTACCTGTATGCCCAAAATGGTAAGGGGCCGCCCTACTGTTACGAAACCCAATCTTCTTGAAAAAAAACCTCCTATTTTGGTTAAGAGATTTACACTGTTTAGGGTATCGATAAGGATTATACCATGAGTATCGACGCCTAGAAGACTAAAAAAACTTAACAATGCCCTTTTTATCAATGGCCGCTCACCCGCCATGCCCAAAATATAAATTTCTGAGCCATACTCATCCTTACCCATAAAAAAGGGTGTTCCTATTTCAAAAGGCTCCGTCTTGTCATAATGGGGCAGCACTAAAAACTCTCTTGATGTTGGCACTCGATCCGAAGGTAATAAACCGAGATGAATGGAGGCGGCAACTACCGAAGAATGGGCACTTCCATAACAGCAGTAGAATATTTTCATCGACTCCCCCCTCTTTCTGTAGGAGCCAATTGCTTAGCCCTTACACTTTGAACCAAGTTTTTTAATCTGCCAAAGTTTTTTTTAATCCCCGAAACTATTAGTCTTCTACCCAAGAAACCCAAATTAAATATTCTAATCAAAAAAACACCTAACAGAATAGTGCCATTATAAAGATGGTTTAGGTCTACAAATTGCACTGAGTCAGCCGGAAAACCATAAACCCCTGCGATGCCGACTAAGGTTTTAGCAAGTATCTTTCCACTGTTCTTTGTTCCTATTGCGAATACATCTCTTCCTTTATCATCCCTTCCCACATGTATCAGTTCCCCAAATTCGCAATCACTAATATTATTGAACAAGTTCAGGGGAAAAATCTCTCTTTCTTCGTCAATGTACTCAAGATGCAAGAAAGCAGCCACCATAGCAAGGCAGCTGCCCCAATAACACGAATAAATTACTTTCATACAAACTCCCCCGGTGTCCTACATTGATAAACAGTTTTAGTTTTTTTGTTCATCATCATCTTCACTTTCAGACCCGCATTCCCCTGAGGCAGATTTTTTGTCACCTAAAAAATTCGCAAATTCTCTGCTTGAAAATCGTTTTACTTTCTCGCTCAGTTCGTTGATGCCTCCAGTGGATATTAGCATATAAGCTCCAAAGCCAAGCACTGCTATTCCCAAAATCCACAGCAAAGCTCTTGAGCTGCCGCCACCTTCTCCGCGTATTTTTGTAGTTGCTCCTTTACCGGGTGTACTCTCCTTTGCATAGTCTTCACCGTAAATGGTAGTGGCTATCACATCTGCCATTATATTGGCACCGTCTTGCGCCTTATATCTTGAATTTGTATATGTGCCCGCTTCAACCAAAATACTTCTCGGATATAAATCTTGGTTATATGCGCCTTTGCCGTAGAAAATTCCCTTTATTAGACCGGGGTATTTGTTGTCAGCTGTGGCCTTTAGCTGCTTGGCAAAATTATTAACCGTTTCCATTTGAGGGTTTTGGCGTCCTACGACCAGTTGTATCCTTGCAAGGTGTTGACCATTAACATTCCCATAGTATTCCTCTGCTGGGACTGCATCTCGATGGATATCTACAATGGCATCCGGAGCATTTTTTAAAAGCTCGGCGGCGGTGCGTCTGGACCTTTGGTAGGCCATTGAATCATGAGGGTCGTGAGATTTTTCAGATTGGATTACCTTGATACCTTTTTCTTCTAAAGCTGCCTTTAATGCCTTGCCAACTTTATATATTCCGCCATTGTGAGGAATGCTGGCTTTGCCGTCAGTTGGAATGTAGGATTCATCGCTGTGAGTGTGATAAATAGCAATTACTTTTTCTTTCTTGGTGTCGGCTACTTCCAAAGAAAAGTCTCCAAAGACTAGTGCCTCGTCCTGGGATTCAGTTTGCCCTAAGGTCTTTTGTATATCCACCCTTTCTTTAAATTTTGCATAGGCCTTATCCCCAGAAATCTTTGTTATTTCGTATAAAATATTATCTTCATTTAGGTACTGGTCCCCTATATGCAATACTCTGGCAGTGGAAAAAATTTTCTTGTTGGTTCCTTCCTCATAAACAGTATAATAACCTTCATCTCTCTCTTCCTCAGCTAAAGCCGTGGAGCAAAAAATGGAGAGAATAATTACAATCACAATAACAGGTATTATTTTTTTGCCGCTATTCCCCTTCTTCACAGTCTTCACCTTCTTCCTGGGGACTCTTCCGTTCTACCAAGCTGCTGGTCACCGAGGACTTTTCGGCTTTTTTCTTCGCCCAGCTTCCACCCAAGAGTTTTTCTCCTGTTTCGCCGACTATTTCACACAATCCAACTGCAATAACCCCTGATATGACAGCTGCATCAAGAATTCCAGCCCCCCCTATAGTTGTCCCCACAGGCCTTGCTGCTATGCCCAGGGCAGAAATAATATCGCTTATTATTATACCCAGTATGCCTGCAATGAAAGCTCCCCTTCTAGAACGGCCAAAAATATAGGCAATTATTCCCGCGATGATTGCAAAAGCTAATATCGGTTCAACAATCATGGTCCCGGGCTCTGCCGGCAATATCCTGCCCGCAACATAAATTGCAGTTCCCGTTATCAAAGCTGCAATTATTGATCTCACTTTTTCTTGATTCGAATCCGCAGTAACAATTAGATAAAGGGCTAAAGCAATTGGCACAATCCCTCCTCCTATATTGATGGACATTCGTCCTCCAAGAGGGATATCAGGCAAAAAACTGCCGATAACCATTAAACCGATAAAAATTATCGCCATGCTGTCGGTCATGTGCATTCTGTCTAAAACCCTTTGCAGTAAACCGAAGTAAATCAGAACTGCAATTACCAGCAATAAAATAACCCCTGCAGGCATCGGGTATTCTCCTTTCCTGGAAAATGTCTGTAATTATGATGCCCTCAGGAGTAAAAAAATATACTTGCGACTATATGAGCTGCAGAACTGCTGCTAGGCTTCCGGTTTTACCTTTGTCCTTCCTGTGTGAAAAGAAGATGTCATTCCTACAAGATGTGCAAAAGCCGCTTTCGGTTATGTTTTGCGGATTAATTCCTACTTCTTCTAATTGCTTTCTGTTGGTTAAAACAAGGTCCAGCTTCCACTTGCCTTTACCTGTCTCCTTGATGAGCTCATCAAAATAAACAAAGGCTTTTTTTAGACTATCTACAACTAGTTCATCCACTTCATAGCAGCAGACACTTATGCAGGGACCTATGCCAACTAAAATGTGTTCAGGCTTTGAGCCAAATTCTTTCATCATCTTAAGTACAGTCTTTTGCCCAATCTTTTTCACAGTTCCTCGCCAGCCAGCGTGTGCAAGACCAATAGCAGGAGTTTCAACATCTAATAAAAACAGCGGTACGCAGTCCGCATAATAGGTTACTAAGGCCAGCTGCCTATCTTTAGTTATAAGTGCATCTATGCCTTTGATATCGGATTGCTTGAAAATTCCCTTTCCCCTATCATGTAAGGTTGCTACATGGATTTTATCTTCATGAACCTGATCCGATGCTACTAGGTTATTGGGGTTAATGCTCAGAGCCTTACAGAAAAGCCTGTAGTTTTCTATGACATTTTTCTTGTCATCATCTTTTCTCAAACCCAAATTCAAGCTGTCATACGGATGCTTGCTCATACCTCCCATGCGGGTAGAAAAACCGTGTTTCACAAGACCCGTCTTCTCAAAAGCGGGTATTGTAAGATAAGCCAGGCCCCCTTGATAATTTAGTTTAAAAGCCATTACATGCACCCCATTTATTTAGTATGGCAAATTTTGCAACTCGCGCATTTTTCGTCGGTACACCTTGTCGTAGGTTTGCCTTCCATTGCTCGATGAAATTCGGAAATAAAAAATTCCTTTTTTAAACCTATGTCGATATGTTCCCAAGGCAAGATTTCATCCTGGTCTAATGGGCGATGAGCGTAAAAGTCTATACTTTTGCCTTCAATTTCAGCCTTTTTAAATGCAGTTGTGCTGGCACCTTTTTTGTAAATATCATAGAGCAAAAGGCCAGTCTGCCTATCGCCTCGGGCGAGAGCCGATTGAATCTCTGAAAGTCGCGGACTTTCAAATATTAGCTTTATGCCCCTAGGTCTTAGTTGAGTTTTTAGGAAATTGATTCTGTCGTTTAGCAATTTTACAGGCTCCATTCCGAGCCACTGAAAAGGAGTAAAAGGCTTGGGAATAAAGGGATTTACGCTTACGGTCAACATTCCCCTCTTGTTCCCTATGGCTTTCATGTATTCCTTTAAAGATAATAAAAAATCCACCATTTCCTTTAAATCTTCATCGCTTTCCCCGGGTAATCCGATGATGTAGTACAGTTTTAAATTGTCAACTCTATACTTGTGTGCCAGCTTAACCGAGTTTATCACATGCTCATCGGTTATGCCCTTATTTATGACCTGTCTTAGTCTATCGGAACCGGCTTCCGGGGCAATAGTTAAGGTCTTGTGACCACTGAAAGCTAATCCCTGCATCAGGGGCTCTCTCAAGGTGTCGGCACGCAGGGATGACACCGAAAACTTTATGTTGTTTTCCACCAACTGCTCAGCCAATTGGTCAATAAAAGGATAATCGGATACGGCAGCTCCGACAAGGCCGATTTTGTCCTTGTGTTTTGATCCAAACTCGGCCCGCTCTAAAACCTTATCCAATGACCTGTGACGCGGAATTCTATAACAATAACCCGCCATGCAGAACCTACAATTTCTTCCGCAGCCCCTTGACACTTCTGTCAGAAACATATCTTTAAATTCCGTATAGGGTGTTAAGATAACGGATTCCGTATTGTACTCGTCTATGTCTTTTATCCATCTCTTAGTGACTTTAGCAGGTACATAGCTTTCGTGTCTTATATCCAGGACTTTTCCCTCTTTGTCATATGCTACTTTGTAAAATGAAGGAACATACACTCCCTTAATTTGCGCTAGTGCCTCAAGAATTTCCTGCTTGTCCCTGTTTTGGAAATGCCTGTACTGCTCCAGTATATCATGTATCACTTCTTCACCCTCGCCGATGACAAAAAAATCCACAAAAGGTGAAAGGGGTTCGGGATTGAAGGTGGCTGCAGGTCCTCCTGCCATTACCAAGGGTCCGTTTCTGTTTTGTGAAAAAGCGGAAATGTTAGCAGACTCGAGGATTTTAATTATGTTGATATAATCCAGCTCAAAGGATATGGAAAATCCTACAATGTCATATTCATTTATAGATTTGTCCCCTTCAAGAGTAGTAATATTGTCTGCATTCTCGTAACTTGGAATGAAGGCTCGATGGCAGAGTGCATCATCCCTGGAATTTATCTGATAATATATCGAATGAAATCCCAGGTTTGACATTCCCATACTGTATGTATTGGGATAGACCAATGATATATTTATAGGTACAGAGCCAAAAGTTTTAACGGGTAATAAAAATACCTCAGCTGATAAAAGCTCTTTCATATCCAGTTTGTTCTTTACAGCCATTATTTCCTCCAATATTTATCTGTTGCTTTTCAATCTTTCAATTTCTTCGATGTAAGAATCGATATCTTTGAATTGCCTGTAAACCGATGCGAATCTTACATATGCCACCTCGTCTAATTCCTTGAGTCTGTCCATCACCATTTCACCGATTTTTTTGCTTTCCACTTCAAGTTCCATGTTATTTTTCAGTTCCTTCTCAATGTCATTGCCGATCTCCTGCATCATTTCAATAGAAATTGGACGTTTCTCGCAGGCTTTAATCAGGCCGTTTATTATTTTATGCGTGTCAAAAACCTCACGTATACCGCTCTTCTTTATAACCGTCAAGGGCAGCTCGTCCACCCTTTCGTAGGTGGTAAATCTCTTTTTGCATGAAGGGCATTCACGACGCCTTCTGATTATTGTCCCTTCCTCCGTTGGCCGAGAATCCATAACCTTGCTTTCCATATTGCCACAAAAGGGGCATTTCATTCTACCACCACCTCCCATATAGATATTATACTTGTTTTCGCTGTAAATTTAAAGAAATTCAAGGTGTTCCTGCTTTATTTGAATGGATGTAATGTTGCAGTTCGACCAGGATAACATCGGAGCCTATAGTTTTGATTTGTTCCCAGGGAATTACATAATCTCCCGTCTTAGAAAAAATGCTAAACAGCTTGCTTTGACCGGGGATGATTATAGATTTTATAACTCCTCTTTCCAAATCTATATCAAAATCAGAAACAAATCCCAGTCTCTTACCATCAACAATATTGATAACTTCACGTTGCCTTAAATCTGATGTCTTCATCATAGATAAAACCCCCTTGTCAATTAAACGAGAAGTTTTTATTATAGTATTATATTCACATATTCCCAAAAATGTGAAAGAAAAAAGGCCTTATTAGGCCTCCATATGTGCTTCAATTTAGTATAACATCATTTTTTTGCTACTATGTTCATTTGACTTAGATTTTTTGTGTTGTAGGCTATGGTACTTCTTGGAACTACATAGAAATTCATTAGTACCAGCACTGACAGCAGCAATATAACAAATCTATTTAAAAGATTCATTGTATCATCTCCGTTAAATATATTTTCGCATGTGTTTTAAGGCTGCCTTTTCCAGGCGCGAAACCTGTGCTTGAGATATCCCAATTTCCTCAGCAACCTCCATTTGCGTCTTTCCTTCAAAAAATCTAAGGTTTAAAATCTTTTTCTCCCTTTCACCTAATTTTTGCATTGCTTCTTTTATTGAAATGCCCTGGAGCCATTGGTCATCTTTATTTTTTTCATCACTTATCTGGTCCATAACAAAAATGGGATCGCCGTCGTCGTGATAAATGGGCTCAAAAAGTGAAATTGGCTCCTGAATGGCATCTAATGCAAATACTATCTCTTCAGGAGACAAATTCATTTCCTTTGCCACTTCAGATATAGATGGCTCTTTGGAGTGCTTTGAAATTAAACTGTCTCTAACCTGGAGAGCTTTATATGCTATATCTCTCAATGAGCGGCTTACTCTTATTTGATTGTTATCTCTCAAATGCCTGCGTATTTCTCCTATTATCATAGGCACAGCATATGTTGAAAACTTTACATTTTGGCTCAAGTCAAAGTTGTCTATTGCCTTCATTAGGCCAATACATCCTACCTGAAACAAGTCATCTACATATTCTCCTCTATTGTTAAACCTCTGAATTACACTGAGCACCAGTCTCAGGTTGCCGTTTATGAGCTTTTCTCGAGCGTCCTTATCTCCTTCTTTTACTTTCAAAAAAAGCTCCCTCATTTTGGCATTGGAAAGGACCGGGAGTTTTGACGTATTAACTCCGCATATCTCAACTTTGTTTGCAATCATTAAAACCTCCCCCTGTCTTCCCAAGTTATCATTTAAAGTTTTGCCATCGGGAGAGGTTTTTATGCATTTTTGTCATTAGATTACATCATGCGCACCATTTCTTTTTTTAGCCGCTTTATTATCTTTTTTTCAAGTCGTGAAATATATGATTGTGAAATGCCAAGCATGTCTGCAACCTCTTTTTGTGTCTTTTCAATTCCCCCATTTAATCCGAAGCGAAGTTTTATGATACACTGTTCCCGCTGCGACAGTCTCTTCATAGCCTTTTCCAGCAGTTCCCTGTCTACTTCATCCTCAATATATTTGTATATCATATCGTTGTCGGTGCCAAGAATGTCGGACAGTAAAAGTTCATTTCCATCCCAATCGATATTGAGGGGCTCATCAAAAGATACTTCCACTCTCGTTTTATTGTTTCGCCGCAAATACATTAGTATTTCATTTTCTATGCACTTTGATGCATAAGTGGCGAGCTTTATTTTTTTGTTAGGATCAAAGGTGTTTATTGCTTTAATTAGACCGATAGTTCCTATTGATACCAGATCTTCGATTCCAACTCCAGTGTTTTCAAACTTGCGGGCTATGTATACTACCAATCTTAGATTCCTCTCTATTAAAACGCTTTTTACGGTTAAGTCACCCATTTCCAACCTGCTTAGGTAAAAAACTTCTTCATCCGCAGAGAGAGGAGGAGGCAATGCCTCGCTGCCACCAATGTAGTAGATAACTGATTTTTTTAATATTCCCAGTTGCTTCAACAACTTTATCAATAACAATTTTATTTTTTTAAACTGCGCCATAAGTTATTCCCTCCAAAGACTTCTCATTGATTTAAAAGGACGGGATTCAACAGAGCTCTATAAGTTCCTTCTGCTGAAAGGACTCTTTGATATATTCCTACTACTGCTTCCTTAGTTGACTTGATTTTATCATTGTACCGTATTTTCACCAGGTCCGGCTTGAATCCTATCATTAGACCCTTACTCTTGCCGATGCTTTCAAAGGGGATTATTCTAATCCTGTTTGCCAAAATTGAGTTGCCAATAGTTTCCCCTAATACTGTAAGGCTTTCTTCCGGTCCCATCCCAAGAATGACCTGCAATTCTTTACTGAACAAATCTTTTATGGCATCTAGCTCTACAATTATGACAGGATAATTAGATAAAGGGTCAAAAAGGTCATTGCCAGTATCAACAAGACCTGTAATCTCCAAGGGTTTGCCATCTATTACAATTGTCAAAATGGCCAAAAATCTATCCCTCGATAAGATATTCCTCAACAAGGGCCAAAAATATTTTAAAAACAAAAACACAACAAGTGCTGAAATAAGTAATATCCACCAAGGTAACAAAATATTATTAATTATAAGTGAATCGGTTATTAGATTTTGTCTTAGGTTGAAAAAATAAAAAAATGCTAATACACCACCACCCATCGAAAAAGATATTAGATAGAAAAAGCTTAGGATCTTGATAAATTCTCTAAAGCTCTTTGGCCGAAAACTTACCAATATCATGACCATTGAAATCATTAATTTGATAGGAAATGATTGTAAAACAATGAATTTCTCCCACACCATGTTAAGTAAAAATAAGCATCCTAATGCCGCTCCAGAAAAAAGCCTACCAATTGCTCTTTCTAGATTCAATAGCAATGCAACAAAATACAGGATCATATAATTCATAAAAAGATTTATAAGCAAGACCACGTCAAAATATAAAACCATCTCCCCACCTGCTCAAAAGACCGGTCTATAAAAAATCTATATTCCCACTTCTTGTCCATTATGATTATTTTAGCATTAATGAAATTAAAATAATGTCAGTTCTTGAATTAGACAAAAAAAATAAAGAGCACTTAATAGTGCCCTTAGCGCTTTCTATTTCTCCTCAAAAATGCTGGTATATCAAGGTCTTCATCCATAAAGGTACCCACCTCAAATTCTTCAATGTCTAATGACGGTTCCTTTACTTTGTCAAAGCCTGTAGCTATTACCGTAATTATTATTTCATCTTGCAGCTTTTCGTCGATTACCGCACCAAATATTATGTTGGCTTCAGGGTCAGCAACCGATGAGATCAGTTCGGCAGCTTCGTTAATTTCAAGCAGGCCCAAATTCGCACCTCCAGTTATATTTAAGAGTACACCTTTAGCCCCTTCTATGGAAGTCTCAAGCAGAGGACTGGATATGGCTTGTTTTGCCGCCTCAACGGCTCTCCCCTCACCTGAGCCCTTCCCTATTCCCATGTGTGCGAGACCGGTATCAAGCATAATTGTCCTGACATCTGCAAAGTCTAAGTTTATTAAACCTGGTACAGCAATTAAATCTGAAATTCCTTGAACACCCTGCCTTAAAACATCATCAGCCATCTTGAAAGCTTCGATCATTGAAGTCTTCTTTTCTGCTATAGATAGCAATCTATCATTTGGAATCGTAATTAGAGTATCCACATTGTTTTTTATATCGGCTATCCCTATTTCTGCATTGGCCTGACGTTTTTTCCCCTCAAAGGTGAAAGGTTTGGTCACAACTCCTACTGTTAATATGCCGAGGCTCTTAGATATTTCCGCTACTATAGGCGCTGCACCGGTGCCTGTCCCACCGCCCATACCGGCAGTAATAAAAATCATATCTGCACCTTGAAGGACTTCTTCCATTATATCTTTGCTCTCTTCCGCTGCCTTTCTGCCGATTTCCGGATTGGCGCCTGCACCGAGACCTTTAGTGAGCTTCTCACCGATTTGAATTTTTTTATCGGCCTTGGATAAATAAAGAGCCTGTGCATCAGTATTTACCGCGATAAACTCTACTCCTTTTAGGTCTGAGTCTATCATTCTATTTATTGCGTTATTGCCACCTCCGCCGATTCCTACGACCTTGATATTTGCAAATTGTTCCACCTCTACATCAAAATCAAGCACGTTAATACCTCCCAAACTTAAAAATACTCTCGCAAAATCCTCTTTGCTCTTTCAAAAAATCCGGAAGCCGACCTTTCTTTCATGGTTAGATTTACGTATAAAGCCCTATGTTTAATAATGTAATTTAAAAGCCCCAAAGCCACCGTAAAGGTTTGCTCTTTACCATATGAATCAGTGGTGCCAATTCTTACGGGAAAATCAAGTAATTGTTGTGCCATATCTAAAAAACCCTTGATATGTACAAGACCTCCACCAGAAAAAACAATACCAGCAGGCAACATAGTCTTTAAATTAAACCCCGCTATCGTGCTGATGATATAAGATAAAATTTCTTGAACACGGGGTTCGATAATTGCGGTCAATTCCCTCTGGGATATTTTTCTTGGAGCTGAGTCCCCTAAACTCTGAATCTCTATATCTGCTTTTTCAGAGGCTAAACTCGATACAGCACACGCATATTTGCATTTTATCTCCTCTGCCTGTGCATAAGGAAGTCTGAGACCTATAGCAATATCATTGGTAATCAAATTGCCCCCTACGGGAATCATCTCGTAAGCAGTGATACACCCTTCTTGAAAAACTGCAATTTCTGTAGTTCCAGCCCCTACATCAACCAAAACTACTCCCATATTCATCTCATCATCAGTTAACAGCATTTCCGCTGCAGCCAATGGTTTTAAAACCATTGATTCTACAGATAAGCCCGCTTTTTGTACACAGCGGGCAATATTTTGTATTGCCGTAAGGAGGCCAACCACAATACAGGCAGAAACTTCTAGTCTCGTCCCTATCATTCCGACCGGATCCTTTATGCCATCACAACCATCAACAATAAACTCTCGTGGTATTACATCAATAATTTCCTTATCGTAGGGAATTGCCATAATCTTGGCAGCCTGAATCACTCTTTCCACATCTTGATGATTGATCTCCCTGTCGTTTCTGGGAATGGCAACAACTCCGCGATTTGATAGCAGTGAAATATTGCCTCCGGACAATCCTACGGCAACATTTTTAATTTTTGTATTCGACATTTGTTCTGCTAATTCAACTGATTTTATTATACTTTGAACAACCAAATCTATATTTATGATAGTGCCTTTTTTCATTCCCGATGTCTCGGAAATGCCATATCCCAGTACATCTATATCTCCCGAGGGAGTTATTCCACCAACCATACAGCAGGTTTTAGATGTCCCCAGGTCTAAACTGACTATGATGTTGCCTTTTCCCAAACTTACACCTCCCCTTGCCTGTTGGGCAGGTAGCTTAGCATATAATAAAATTCAACACATGAATTCGATTTTCCTTTTTATTTTTTCTCATTTTTTAAAAATAGTCTTTTAATTATACTTCGGCGTATTATGGCAAGATTTTGGAATATCCTGACTCCAAAAGCAAAAATGGCAGCAAGGTATAGCTGTATTCCCAATCTATCGCCAAAATATGCCAATAGACCCGCCATTAAGGCATTGCTGAAAAAACCCGTTATAAAAATATTAATGTCGAAACTCTCCTCCTCTAAGGCTTTGATGCCGCCAAAGACCGAATCAAGGGCAGCTAAAATTGAAATAGAGACGTAAGGAGCGTAAATCGTTGGCACAGTAATTGGTGAATAGTAGCCTATAAATAAGCCTACAAGGAGTCCTATCAATGCATAGATCACTCTACTTTTCACCTGCCTTCACAGGCTTCAAATATTTAAACTGAATTGGGCCCGTATATGCTGGGATTTCGATCTTATCCTGTTTTTTGATACTGACTTGAATGCCGAAAACCTGAAGGGACTCTATGACTCCCCCCCGCATCTTTAAAGCTGCTTCCAATATTTCAGGATCCCCCACGGCATGTATTATGAATGGAGGTGCAAGTTTGACGGAATTAATAATGATAGTCGGCCCTACACACCTTATTTCGCTGGTGGTTATTATTCTCTGCCCATTTACAGATACAGCCTCGGCACCAGCTGCAAACAATTCATTTATTACCTTCAATAAATCTTCATCGTGGATTAAACCCAAATTCGGGGCTACTCCTGGCTGTCTTGGCAAATTGCTGTCATCCATAGTGATAACCACACCTTGGCCGGTGCCAGCAATTAGCCCCGCATGCATTCGGACCTTTTCCAATTCTTTTTTCATAGCTTCGGTTAAACTGCTTATTTCAGAAGCCGAGCTTTCATACTCAGCAATTCTATTTCGAAGTTCCAGCAACTCCCTTTTATACATGTCCCTTTCTTCAGTAACCGCTTTTAACTGCGTTGAAAGTTCCTGAGCCCTTTGAATGGAAGTTGCATTTCCTGCGGTCTGTACACTTCTAAATTGAGCTACAAGTAACATGCCTAATAAAAAACAGATGGCAGCTATCATGAAGTGGGCTTTAGTATTATTCTTCATCCTTTGCCTCCTCTCCAGACTTGTCGCTGTTGGAAAAGGGTTTAAAAATGGGCGTATTGTGACTAATATCCAATAAACCTTTTCCTAAGTTTTTGTCTCTTATATCTGCCAACAAGTCTCGCATAGTTGTTATTTTTTTGTCATCCCATTGGCCTAAAAAAACCTGGTAACCATCCAGTGTATATAAATAAAAGGATGTGTCTTTGTTGGCATCTACAACCAGGTTAATTTCCGAAAGTTCATGCAATATTGGTTTTGCTGCATCTATTAGCTCTAGCAAGGTTTCATAGTGCATGGGGTATTCTTCAAACACGGGTTTTTTTGCAATTTTAGCATCAACAACTTTCAACCCCGTAACAATCGGTATGCTGTAGTTTTCTAGTCTTGTAACTGATTTCACAATAATACCCTGGCTGTCAATTAAAGCAAAGCTATTTAAGTAATGTAATGCTGCTGCAACCTCTCTTTCTTCGACTTCTAGAATTAGGGTATGTGGTAATTTATAGTGAACCCTTACATCTTTTATTGGAATAGTTCCCTGCAAATCTTGCTTCACTTGTTGGGCACTAAGCTTGAGCATATTTGTATCGTAGTAATTGTCGATTACGGATAATATTTCTTCTGAAGAGATAGTTTTGTTTCCGCGAATCTGTACGTCCTTTATTGCAAACAAAGAGCTATAAAGCGTTGGCATCAATGATATTATACATAAAAAAGCCAGTGACAACAATAGTCTTTTATAGTTAATTATCCTTTTTCTTCTAGTGGCTATTTTATAGTTTCTGTTTTCACCGAATCTTCCCATATGACCACTTGTCCTTTTTGTTGATAAAAAAACAAGAACCCTACCCGACTAGGCTATTTGGTAATCTGTCGGTACAGGGAAACCTAGTAATTTCAAAATAATTGTACTATATTTGCAAATATTTGTATTTAATCTAGTGTTTTTTGACAATTTTCGCCCCTAAAGCCTTCAGTTTGCCCACTATATCTTCATATCCTCGTTCTACGTGACACGCTCCTTCTACAACGGTCTCTCCTTCAGCGGCAAATGCCGCTACAATCAGAGCTGCACCTGCTCTCAAATCCTTGGCTTCAACAATGGCCCCAGTAAGTTTTTTGACTCCCTTAATAATAGCCGTATTTCCATTTATGGTAATATTTGCACCCATTCGCCTCAGTTCTTGGGCATGCTTGAATCTATTTTCAAAAATCGTCTCCGTGAGTATGGAGGTCCCTTCAACTGTCGCTAAAAGGGCCATCATCGGCGCTTGCATGTCAGTGGGAAAACCGGGATAGGGCAAAGTTCTTAAACTTTCCAATGAAACCATGGGTTTATCCACATACAATTCCACCTGACCGTTTCTACTGTTAATCACGCAGCCGGTTTCTCTTAATTTGGCTAGGATGGGTTCCAAGTGTTCAGTTATGACATTGGTAAGGATAATATGACCTCTTGTGATCGCGGCAGCAACGAGATATGTTCCTGCGACAATCCTGTCCGGTATTACGGTGTAATCATTGACTGCTCTTAAGTCATGGATTTTAACGCCTTCTATCTTTATTGTATCCGTTCCCGCACCTTTTATATTAGCTCCCATTCGGTTTAAAAAGTTTTGTAAATCTACAATTTCAGGTTCCTTGGCCGCATTTCGAACTATGGTGGTACCATGTGCAAGGACTCCTGCAAGCATAAGATTTTCTGTAGCACCTACGCTCGGAAAGTCAAGATGTATATCTGCCCCTTTTAGCCCATCGGTTTTTGCATTTAAAAAACCATGGCCTTCGCTAAAATCCACCCCCATCAAGGATAGCCCTTTTAAATGTAAATCAATAGGCCTTGGACCGATTTCGCATCCGCCGGGATAGGACACCTTGGCCCTGCCAAACCTGCCAAGCAATGCACCCATCAAGATAATAGATGAGCGCATCTCTCTCATCAACTGTTCGGGAACTTCAAAAGAATTCACCTTTTCCGAGTCAACCTCTATAACATTGCCCCTCTTTACAATAGTTGCGCCTAAGTTTGACAATATTTTGCACATAACCTCAATATCTTTAATTAGGGGCACATCGCATATGATGTTTTTTTTACCATTGATAACCGTTGCGGCTAGGATGGGAAGGCTGGAATTCTTTGAACCCTGTACCTTTATTTTTCCAGAAAGAGTCTCTCCTCCCTGAATGATATACATCCCCGCTTATTTCACCTCCGGAATATTGCCAACTACCCCCTTTTGACGAGACTTTAATTTAGAAACTATGCTGTACGCTACATCGCTAATATCTCCTGCTCCAATTGTTAAAATGTAATCGCCGGGTACGAGCTTCTTATCAATAATGTAGTCAGGAATCTCCTCTTTTCTTTTTATATATACAACTTTTTTCCCATTTTCCCTTAAATACTCCGCAATGAGATCTGAAGACACTCCTTTAATAGGTGTCTCGCCGGCACTATATATATCCGTTAGCACAATCTCATCCGCATCGAAAAAAGATGAGCCAAATTCCTTTGATAAATTCTGAGTCCTCGTATACCTATGGGGTTGAAAGATGGCATAAACTTTTCTAGGTCTACAGTTTTTTGCAGCTCTCAGCGTAGCCTTTATTTCTGTTGGATGATGGGCATAATCATCGATAACCTTTATTCCGTCTATGTCACCAACAATCTGAAAACGTCGTTGAACTCCTCGGAAAGTTTTTATTGCTTCCCTCATACCTTCTATGCTTATTCCAAGACGATTTCCCACAGCTATAGCTGCTGTGGCATTAACAATATTGTGGATACCAGGAACATTGAGCTGCATTTCCCCCAGTAATTTTCCCCTAAAATATATTTCAAATCGGGTAGATAAACCTTCAAGCCTTATATTTTTAGGCATAAAATCTGAATTATGGTTTATTCCGAAGGTATAAAACTCTTTATCAATATCCTTTTCCAGCTCTCTGACATGCTCATTGTCATTGCCCAATACAATAAAGCCATCCTCTTTTACATTACCTGCAAATTCCTTAAAAGCACGTTTCATGTTTTCCATATTTTTATAATAATCCATATGGTCATTTTCAATGTTCGTAATTACCGCAATATATGGCTTAAGTTTCACGAAGGAGCCATCACTTTCATCAGCTTCAGCCACCAAGAACTCCCCACTTCCTAGTGTGGCATTTCCACCTATATCATTTAATTCACCGCCAATTATGACAGTGGGATCGAATCCATTTTTCTCCATAATCAAGGATATCATTGACGTCGTAGTTGTCTTCCCATGGGCACCTGATACTGCAACGCCTTTTTTGGAATCCATCAGCAAACTAAGCATATCTGCCCTATGGACAACAGGAATATTGGATTCTATAGCTTTTACGTATTCGGGATTTGTTTTTGGAATAGCAGAAGAAACAACAACTAAATCTGCTCCTATGACATTTGAAACATGATGACCGATAAAAACGTTTGCCCCGGCATCTCTTAGCCGAATCAAAGCTTCCGATACCTTTAAATCAGAACCGGAAACATTATAACCCATATTCATAAGTATTTTTGCTATGCCGCTCATGCCAGTGCCGCCGATTCCGATGAAATGAATTCGATTATAATTCCCTGTCAAATCCTTCGCTCCTTCCATGAGACCAGACAATGTCGTATATAATATATTATGCAAAAATCCCAAAGGTGTTACAATTATATTATTTTGCTTGTACAAATTCATATTAACACAATGTAAAACTTAAGTAAACATTTCACTTACTTTACCAATTTTATTATCTCGGCTAATATTTTTTCAGCGGCATCTTCTATGGCCAAGTTTTTGCTGGCCATAGACATTTTATGTAAACAATGCTTGTCAAAAATGATAGATTCAATAGTGTCGAGTAAACTTTTCCCCGACAGTTTGTCTTCATCAATAATCACGGCAGCACCATTTCTCTCCATGAATTTTGCATTGAAATCCTGATGCTGATTTGCTGCGGTAGAAAGGGGAATAAGAATGGCAGGTTTTCCACAAACACTGAGTTCGGCTATACTAAGCGCTCCTGCCCTTGAAATAACCAGATCGGCGGCAGCATAGGCTTCCTGCATCTCATGGATATACGGCCTTAGAATAATATTTCCTAATTCCTCAGTGTCTATACCTTTTTTTGCCAAAAGGTTTCTTATCCTTTCGTAATGATTCTTGCCCGTAATATGTATTAACTGAAAGCTCGCAGCATCTTTTATTGCTTCAATAATATGACAAACAGCATCATTTATGCGTGCAGCACCCTGACTGCCTCCAAAACATAAAACCACGGGCAAATCCGGAGATAGGCCGAATTTTTTTAAAGCCATAAGTCTGTTCCCTTTTGTGATTTCTTTTCTAACGGGATTGCCAGAAAGGAGAGTTTTTTCTTTGGGAAAGTATTTCATAGAATCGGGAAAACTTATAAAAATTTTATCGACGAAGCGTGACAGTATTTTGTTTGTAACGCCGGGAGTAACATTTTGTTCGTGGATGGCAGTAGGGATCCCCAAGATAGAAGCAAAAAAAACGGCAGGGCCTGCTACATAACCCCCGGTCCCTATGACAATATCGGGTTTTTCCCTTTTTAATAAACCTATTGAATCCATGGCTCCATGGACTAATTCTTTAACAGAAATCAGGGTGTCTATTGATAGCTTGCGCCGAAACCCCCTCACCCTTATGGTTTTTAAGGGAAACCCCGCCTTTATGACTAATTCTTTTTCAAGACCTCTTTCCGTTCCTATAAAGAGGATATCTGAATCGGGAAACGATTTACGGATTGCCTGTGCAATTGCTATAGCTGGATAAATATGACCGCCGGTCCCGCCACCAGCAAGAATAACCTTTTTTGCTGGCATTTTAAGCAACCTCCGCGTATCTGGAAATATTTAATAAAATTCCAATTTGACACATGGTTATCGTAAGGGAAGAGCCACCGTAGCTTATGAAGGGAAGCGGCATACCCGTCACCGGTACCGATGCGGTTACTACGGCTACATTTATCAAAAATTGTAAAGCTATAAGAGTGGTTATGCCGGTTGCCAAAAGCTTTCCGAACATATCCGGTGCAGCCATCGCCGTCCTGTAGCCCCTCCAGATAAAAAACATAAAGGCTATTATTACAAAGGCTGCACCTATAAACCCAAGTTCCTCTCCGATAACCGAAAAAATAAAATCGGTTTGAGGCTCTGGAAGATAAAAAAATTTTTGCCTACTCTGACCGATGCCTACGCCTATCAATCCGCCTGAACCCAAGGCGTATAGTGATTGGATTATATGGTATCCCTCTTCACTTGGGTTTTTCCATGGGTCTATAAAAGATAGTATGCGCTTTAGTCTATAAGGTTTGCTCAATGCCAGCATAACTGCCAAGGCAGAGCCTGCAGCCCCCAAGCCGATCATATGGGCCATTTTAGCACCACCTACGAACAGCATTACAAGTGTAGTCATTCCGATGAGCACCGTGGCACTCAGGTGCGGCTCCTTCAAAATCAAGGCGCAAACAGCTCCCATTACCAATAAAAATGGCAACAATCCCTTGAAAAAAGATTGGACCTTGTCCCCTTTTCGTTCCAATCCACAGGAAAGATATATGATCATCCCTAGCTTTGCAACTTCAGAGGGCTGTAATGTCAAAGCTCCTATGCCTATCCAGCGGCGAGCTTCGTTGACTTTCTTACCGATTCCGGGAATCAGCACCAGCACCAGCAGCAAAAACATGATAAAAACGATTAGTTTTTCATGTTTTTTTATCTTCCAGTAGTCATAATTCATAAAAAATACCATTGCTACAAAGCCCAAGAGGGACCAGAGCAACTGTCTTTTAAAAAAATAAAAACTATCGTTATAAAAATAATACGCCCTCACGCTGCTAGAACTAAACACCATTATCATACCGAAACATACCAGTATGAGGACCGTAAAGAGTATGGCAAAATCCGGTGGCCTCCGGGACACATATATCACTCCTTCAGGTTTTCAAAGAATATACTGCCTCTTTAAAAATTCGTCCCCTTTCTTCAAAGCTCTCAAACATATCCCAACTGGCACAAGCAGGAGATAAGAGCACCACATCGCCGGGCGTCGCGGCACTATATGCAAGTTTTACGGCCTGCTGCAGGGAATCAGTTTTTTGAATGTCATAAAAACCCTGTTTTTTGGCAGCATCCTCTATAACGTCGGCAGTATCCCCTATGAGAATCAGCTTTTTAACCTTTCCGCTAAAAGCCCTGATGAAATCCGTGTAATCACTTTTTTTATCGTAACCACCGGCAATGAGGACGATGGGTTCATTTAAAGCTTCTATGGCCTTTTGAGCCGAATGTGGATTTGTAGCTTTTGAGTCGTTAATAAATTTGACTTGACCAATTTCGGCAACAAACTCCAGTCTATGCTCTACGCCATGAAAGTCCTTTAGAGTCTCGGCTACATTGTTCAAATTGATCCGGCAAATCCACGCCACACAAGCTGCTGCTAAGGCATTCTCAAGGTTGTGGCTTCCTTTTATCCCCAGCTCTTCAGCCTTAAGCAGGGGATATATCTTGCCGTTTTCCCTTATTACTATTACACCGTTTTTTACATAAATTCCGCGGGAAAGCTCTTCCTTTTGGCTAAAGAACATAGTCTTGGCCTTTATCCTCTTAATAAAAGACCTGACAATTGGGTCATCATAGTTCAACACCGCATAGTCTTCTTCAGTTTGGTTTTCAAAAATCCTAGCCTTGGTTTCAATATAATTTTCAAAAGTCTTGTGACGGTTTAAGTGGTCTTCGCTGATATTTAATATTACGCTTATTTTAGGCTTAAAATGCATGATATTTTCCAACTGAAAACTGCTAACTTCCACTATCAAGAAGTCCTTTGCCTCGGCTTTTTCAACTTCCCTGACTAACGGAATGCCTATGTTGCCTGCCAAAGTAATATTTTTGCCCTCATTTTTAAAGATTTCGCCGATTAAAGTTGTTGTTGTTGTTTTACCATTAGTGCCTGTAACTGCAATTATCGGGGCTTTTGCAAACCAAAAGCCCAGTTCCAATTCACTGATTATGGGTATATCTCTCTTTCTGGCTTCATCCAAAATGTTTATATCACTCGGAACACCGGGGCTAAGAACTATCAGGTCGCATCCATTTAAAAGGCTCAGCGGATGTTCTCCAAAGACTAACTGTGCCCCTTTTGATTCCAAAGCGGCAATATCTTTCAATTCTCCCTTGCTCTTCATGTCGCTGGCGGTTACTTTCGCCCCTAGGTTTATCAATTCTATGGCAGCAGCAATCCCGCTCCTGGCTAGTCCTAATATCAGCACGTTTTTCCCCTTCAGTTCCACTTTCTGATTTCCCCTTTCTCTATTTCCTAAGGTATTACTCGAAAAGCTACATAAACATCATTAAAGCAAGAATACCTGCAATTAAGGTAATCAACCAAAAAGTATGAACTACCTTCCGCTCGCTCCATCCGCACAATTCGAAATGGTGGTGAATGGGGCTCATCTTAAGTATTCTTTTTCCGGTGAATTTAAAAGAAAGTACCTGCAAGATAACCGAAAGAGTTTCGATTATGAATATAATGCCGATGATTGCAAGAAAAAGATGACTTCGGGATAACACTGTTATGGCTGCCAGGGCACCACCTAAGCCCAAAGAACCAGTGTCGCCCATGAAAACCCTTGCAGGATGGCGGTTGAACAACAGAAACCCCAAGCATCCTCCCGTTACGGCAGAACTAAAAATGGCCAGATTTAAGTTGCTTTGTGCTAAAAGGGCCGTATAAAAAAATGCAATTATCGCAATGATTCCCGAAACAAGTCCGTCTAATCCATCTGTAAGATTTACGCTGTTTACCGTGCCCAATATGAGAAAGACAGTAAAGGGAATGTAGAATAATCCAAGATCGAGTCTTAGGTGATGAAGGGGAATGATTATTTCTGTGGGCTTAGCATAGTATGCAAATATATAAATCATCAGACCCGCAGAGAGCAAAAGTTGAAATAGTAGTTTTTGATTAGCTCTAAGGCCTAAAGACCGTTTTTTGCTGATCTTTATAAAATCATCAGCAAAACCTATTAGCCCAAATCCCGTAATAATAAAAATAAGCGCAACAGTGTCCACATTAATATCTGAAAACAAAAGTGTTGCCAGTGCGATGGCGGGGATGAAAATAATGCCGCCCATAGTGGGAGTCCCCATTTTTTTCAAGTGACTCTGGGGACCATCATCTCTAACCCTTTGTCCAAATTTGAGTTTGTCCAATACCGGTATTAATAATATGCCCAATACAGCGGTAATAATAAATGAGACTAGAGCTGTAATAAATTGCACACCCAACTTAAGACCCCCTGACTAAAAGCTCAGTAATCTGCTCCAACTTCATACCTCTTGAAGCTTTCACTAGAACTATATCACAGTCTTCCACTAGTCCTATAATCTCTGCTGAGGCCTGTTCAAGGGCTTTGAATGCATGGACACAGTTAACGTCAATTTTGCCTTCCAATGCACCCTTCTTAATGTCTTCAGAAAAGCTGCCTATGGCAACAATCATGTCAGCTTTTTTCGCCGCATACTTGCCGATCTCAAAATGGGCGCTGCTTGCAATATTGCCTAATTCCAGCATATCACCTAATATGGCGGCTTTTTTCTTATCCCTACCCCTTTGTTCTAAATAATCAAGGGCAGCTTTCATGGAATCTGGGCTGGCATTGTACGCATCGTCAATGACCTCGGCTCCAAAAAAGGATTGCTTCAATTGAAGCCTCATTTCCGGCAGCTTCAGCTTTTTAAGTCCCGCCTGTATCTCTTCTTTGCTAAGACCCATTTCAAAACCTACTGCTATAGCTGCCAAAGCATTATTTACATTGTGAACTCCCGGCAATGAGACCGTAAAAGTCGCCTCTCCATAGCAACCGTATACGTCAAACTTAATTTCATCGTCATCCGAAACAATATTTTTTGCCCTGATATCTCCGGCCTCCCTGCCGAAGAACACAGTTTTAGGTACAATCCCTTCCTTTGCCCTCCACAATTCTGCGCTGTCAGCATTGAGCACCGCTATGTCTTTTCCTGTAAGTGGCTCAAGTATTTCCATCTTTGCCTGCGCGATTTTCTCCCTGCTTCCCAGTTTTTCTATGTGCGTCACTCCAATGTTTGTTATGACGGCCACTTTTGGTTTTACGACATTAGCTAATCTGCGGATTTCTCCCAGGCCGCTCATACCCATCTCAACTACCCCTATATCGTGACATTCGTCCAACAGGAACATAGTAAGGGGGACCCCGATTTCATTGTTTAAATTTCCCGGTGTTTTTAAAACTCTGAACCTGCTTTTTAGTACCTCAGCAATCATCTCTTTAGTGGTAGTCTTACCTACACTGCCGGTTACAGCAACAAAGGGTATGGGAAAAAGCGCCCTGTAATAGGCGGCTAAATCTAGCAATGCCAGTTGAGTGTTGTCAACAAAGATAACTTTATCGCCAGGTAGAGCCTTTACTTTCTCCCTTTTGCTTTCCTCGCAAAGGACAGCTGTTGCCCCTTTTTCAAAGGCCTGTCTTATGAAATCGTGACCGTCAAAGTTTGGTCCTTCCAAGGGGATGAACAAGTCATTTTCTCTTATCGTTCTGGAATCCGTTGAGACGCCTTTAATTAGTATATCAAAGTGTTTGCCTGAATATTTGCCTCGGGTTGCCTCTATGACTTCTCTAAGGTTTAATGTTTTCATCTGATGCTCCTCCGCCATATAAGAACTCTTTTGCTATCTCTCTATCATCAAAGTGTATCTTCTTATCGCCTATAATCTGATAAGTTTCATGGCCCTTTCCCGCAATGAGCACCGCATCGCCTTTCTTAGCTATGCTCAAAGCTGCTTTAATTGCCTCTTGCCTATCAGGAATTTTCATATAGTTTTTGCCAACCGCTCCCTTTTCAATTTCCCGGATAATGGCTTCCGGATCCTCGCCCCTGGGATTATCCGATGTAATAATAGTGAAATCTGATAGCTCTGTCGATATTTTGCCCATTATAGGCCTTTTGCCCCTGTCTCTGTCTCCGCCACATCCGAAAACTGTAATTATCCTCCCCTTGCTAAACTCCCTCATAGTATAAAGCACATTTTTTAAGCCGTCCGGTTTATGGGCATAATCCACAATGACAATTATGCCCCGATCGTTTTTTATAAGTTCAAACCTACCCGGCACCCCTTCAACATTCTGCAAGGCTTTTATTAAACTGTCCATGGCAAAGCCGAGAGAAATCCCGGCGGCTAAGGCTGCCAGCGAGTTGTATACGCTAAAAAGACCGGGCACACCGTAAGATACAGAATACTTCTTATCTTTATAAATGAGATCGTAAAAAACCCCTTTGCTGCTTTGCCTTACATTTTGTGCTATTAAGTCGGCTGAATTTTCTATACCGAAAGTCAATGCGGGAACGTTTATAGCATCGAGTAGCTTCTTACCGCTATCATCGTCGATATTAATTACTGCCCGTTTAGATTGTTGAAAGAGTTTTTGTTTTGAAGAGAAATAGTCTTCAAAGCTTTTATGAAAATCCAGATGATCTCGCGTGAGATTGGTAAATACTCCTACTTGAAATTGCAAGCCTTCCACCCGATGAAGTTTCAGCGAGTGAGAGGACACCTCCATAACCACATAATCCACGTTATGCTCCAGCATCTGTAAAAAGAGCTGATTTAGCTCCAAAGCCCCGGGAGTGGTAAAAGATGTAGGAAGTTGTTTATCGTTTATAACGTTGGCTATGGTGCCGATCAGTCCCGACCTTGCCCCTACTTCATTTAGCATGGCCCTTATTAGGTAGGTTGTTGTGGTTTTGCCGCTGGTTCCCGTAACTCCGATAAGCTTTAATTTATCAGCGGGGAAGCCGTAAAACCATGCAGAACTTTTTGCCAAAGCTTTTCGGCTGTTTTTCACCCTAATATACGTTATATCATTTGTAAAATGAAGTGATTTTTCACCAATTACAGCTTTAGCTCCGAACTTTATTGCATCATGTATAAAATCGTGGCCATCAAAATTCTCGCCGGTCACTGCCACAAAGAGCGCCCCATTCTTTGCGCATCTTGAATCATCCACTACCGAATTTACTTTCACATCCAGAGGACCTTCTACAGAAATTAGACCAGGTAGAATCTTTATTAATTCACAGATATTCATAGTAACCCTCTTTTTTTATTCTGATGTCAAATCTATTTTAACTGTTGCTGAATCTAATTTCAAATCTCATGGTTTCTGAGAAAACTCAACTTTGACTGTAGTCCCTAAACCTACTTCTGCTTCTGCCGGTGGATTTTGTTTTACTGCATACCCGCTCCCTTCTATTTCGATGTTTAGGCCGATGGCATGTATGATGTCGGTAGCCTCTTTGATTGTTCTGCCCGTCAAATCAGGGACAGTCACGGGATCTTTATTTGTGCGGGAATCGGACAATTTAAGCAGTACTACAGTGTTTTTCTTTACTTCCGCCCCCGGCATGGGCACCTGTTCAGTCACTACATAGCCTTCCCCCTCAATCCGGACCGACAAACCGTTCTGCATTAATATCTTCCTTGCATCCTCGACATACAGGTTGCGCAAGTCAGGGACCGCAACATGTTCTCTTTCTTCTACCTGCTCAATATTGGGTTCTATGCCCAGATAGTTTAGAGAATCAGCCATCACTTTCTGAAAAACCGGCCCAGCAATTGTTCCACCGTATATTAGCCCTCCGGTAGGTTCATCTATTATGACCAAAATGGCAAGTTTGGGGTCATCAACCGGTGCAAAACCCATATAAGAGACTACGTATTTTCCAGGAGAATATTTCTCCGCCGTACCAGTCTTGCCGGCAACTCTAAAGCCTTCTACCTTGCCCCTTCCTCCGGTCCCGTTGGTGACGACGCTTTCAAGAATCTTTTTCATTTCCTGGGCGGTTTCATATGACACGACCTGACGCAGGGGAGCTGGGGAAAACTCTTGGACCGTGTTTCCCTCTTTATCCACTATAGCTTTTGCCACATGGGGCTGGACTAGTTTACCGTCGTTGGCAATGGTGGAAAGTGCCGTAATGAGCTGTACAGGCGTCACAGATATTCCCTGGCCAAAAGTAATTGTGGCAAGTTCAACCGGCCCAACTTTCGATGGGTCTAAAATGCCTCGGGCTTCCCCCGGCAAATCGATTCCGGTCACCTCCCCGAAACCGAAACCCTTAATGTACTTCATAAACCTATCCTTGCCGAGTTTCATTCCCAGTTCTACAAAGCCGGGATTACACGAATTTTCAAGCAATTGAATAAAGGTTTGGCTTCCGTGGCCCCCATGATACCAACAACCTATTCTGACTCCCGAAACCATAGCATAGCCGGGATCGTAAAACTTATCCTCGGGTCTTGCTACACCTTCCTCCAGGGCAGCCGACGCAGTTACTATCTTAAAAGTGGAACCAGGCTCGTAAACATCTGATACAGCTGCATTTCGCCAGAGTATCTGAGAAAACTCGCCGTAATTATTCGGATCATAATCGGGTTTATTTGTCATGGCCAGTATTTCACCCGTCTTAGGATCCATCACTATAATTGTTCCCCTTTTGGCATTGTGCTCGGCGAGGGCTTTCTCAAGTTCCCTTTCAGCAATGTGCTGGATAATTTTATCAATTGTAAGTACTAAATCTAAACCATCTTCGGGGGGTATGTATTTGTCGACTCCAAAAGGTAGTTTTCTGCTCAAAGCATCTTTTTCGGAAACTATCCTGCCGGGAGTCCCTTTAAGATACTTTTCATAGACCAATTCTATACCATCGAGACCCTGACTGTCTATACCGGTAAATCCCAACACATGGGAGCATAGATTCCTTTCGGGATAAAATCTCTTATGCTCCTTTGTAAAATAGATGCCGCTAAGTTTTAGATTCCTTACTGTCTCCGATTCCTCCTCAGTTATCTTGCGCTTTATGTATATGGCACCTTTTTTCTTGTTTTTAGCCTCTCTTAATGTCTCCTCAAGTTCTTCCCGGTCCATATTTAAAGCGGTAGACAGTAAATTTGCTGTTGTTTCTATGTCTTTAATGTCTGGCGGGCTTGCCACTACTGTGTCCACTGTAGCACTAATGGCCAGAGGATTTTTATTTCTATCATATACAGTTCCCCGTTTTGGTTCGACGGGCACATCACTTGTCCATTGGTTAAGTGCCCGCTCTTTAAGTTCATCTCCCCGAACAAACTGTATCCAGAAGACACGTCCTAATAAAAGAAAACTGAAAATCAATGAAAATAAAAGGAGTATAATCAATCTCCTTTTAATAAGCTGTTGAGGAACCGTCATTTATTTTTCACCCACATCCACTCTTATTTCGAATTTAAATATATGAATTGTCTGTTGTCCGGTTCTTTCATATTTAATTTGTTTATGGCAATATCTTCAATTCGAGCTATGGATTTGAGACTGGCTATTTCCACCCTTAAACGCTCATTCTGCATACTGATATCTTCAATTTCGGACTGCAGTTTTTCAATTCTGTACTGATACTCGGTAATGACGGAAAATCTGTACAAAACCGCAAAAAGCAAAAGGGCAATAACAGCAAGCCTTAATATGTACCGCAATTTGTGATTTGAATGGCTTTTTTGCTGTCGCCTGTGTATTTCGCGCTGATATGCTTCTTCCCTATAAAAACTTCTCCTCTGTAATTCCCTTTCAGCTACTACCACTTTATTCACCCTTTCTCGGTTTTAGAACAGAAAGCTTTTCTGCAGCTCTCAATTTTGCACTCCGAGCCCGAGGGTTAACTTCGATTTCTCCTTGTGAAGGATATATGGGTTTTGATGTTAAAATCTTAATGGTTTTAAAGTGATTACAGGTGCAGATTAAAGCATTTTTTGGACAGATACAATCGCTGGCTAAAAACTTAAATGCGTCTTTGACAATTCTATCTTCCAGTGAGTGAAAAGTTATGACGCAAATTCTACCTGCGGGTTTTAACAGTTCAACTGCATCCTTAATGCTCGATTCTAAAATTTCGAGTTCCTTGTTCACGTATATGCGAAGGGCCTGAAAAGTCTTGCGGGCAGGATGACCGCCCTTTCGCCTGGCCCTGGCAGGTATGGCATCCTTTATAATGTCTACTAATTGTCCCGTTGTGATTATCTTTTGCTGCTTGCGCCTTTCGCAGATGAAATCGGCAATGCGCCCTGCCCAGGGTTCTTCGCCATACTCCCTAATTATGCGCTTTAGTTCCTCTCTGGACATTTCATTGACCACGTCTTTTGCGGTTAGGGGATTGCGCTTGTCCATTCTCATATCGAGGACTGCATCCTGCATGTACGAAAAGCCCCTTGACCCCTTATCCAATTGGTGAGATGAGACCCCTAAATCAAAAAGGATTCCATCGATGGCACTTATATTGTTTTCTCTGATGATTTTTTTAACGTTAGAAAAATTATCGTGAATAAGTCTGATGTCTCCTTGATATTTAGAAAATATTTGCCTTGCATTTGAAATTGCCGCTTCGTCCTGGTCTATTCCAATAAAAGTTCCGCTATACTCTGCCTTCTTTATTAGTTCCCTAAAATGCCCTCCACCACCCAGTGTTGCATCAACATACACACCCCCGGGTTTGGGATTTAATATTTCAATGACCTCGTTTAATAGTATAGGCACGTGATGGTAATTCATTAGCACAACTCCTATATGCCTAAGTCCAGGGTTTCAGCAATATCCTCGTAAGACTCAGCAGCCTTGACACTGTAGGCTTCCCATTGCTCCTGACTCCATATCTCTACTCTGTTGGAAACGCCAATAATTACAACATCTCTTTCGATGCCGGCATGTTCCCTAAGCTGCGGAGGGATCAGTATTCTGCCCTGTTTATCCATTTCAGCCTCCACTGCTCCTGCAAAAAAGAACCTTATAAAAGCACGGGCATCTTTTTGAGTGAAGGGAAGAGTTTTTAACTTTTGTTCCAGCACAGCCCACTCATCTCTAGGATATACAAAAAGACAGCCGTCTAAACCTTTGGTCAAAACAAAGCTCTGGCCAAGGTCCTCCCGAAACTTTGAGGGGATTATCAATCTGCCTTTTTGATCAAGGGAATGCTGAAACTGGCCGATAAACATTATTTTTCACTCCACTTTAATGGTGTATCTTACCACTTCACTCCACTTCTCCCCACTTATTCTATTCTATGAATCTTTTATAAATCCTTCTTTTGACAAAAAAAAAGATGGAATTAATCCATCTAAAATACATAGGCTTTTCCTCATTTGTATATGCGCCTAACGAACTATTTAGGGATTACCAAGGATGTAGCATTTCTGGAAAAATCAAAGAAACTATTCAGTCGTTCTGTGACATCCTGCATGGTTATTTCCTCTAAAACCTTTAAGTAGTCGAAAATATTAATGTTTTTGTGATGGTAAGACACAAAATTCGTCGCAATAAACTCAAGGGAGTTGAAACCGGATATAAATTCCCCCGTATACTTCTTTTTAACTCGCTGAAAGTCCTCAATGTCTATACCTTTTTCTATGGTGCTCGAAATACACCCAAGAAGTTCCCCGTGCAGTTTCTCTGGGTCCTTTGTCTCGCCGCCTATCGTGCAAAAGCCGTAATCCTTATGCCCTTCATATCCGAAGCTAAACCTATCATCGATGAGACCTTCTTCATAAAGGCGCTCAAATAATTCCGAGCTTCTGCCAAACATGATTTCCAATAACAATTCAGTTGTTATCTCTTTTTTCAATAAGGCCTTTCCATCGGAACCCACATCAGCATCCTTAAAGCCCGTTAAAAACAGGGGCTCGTTAACATCAAGCTTTACCTCATGGCTTACTTTATGGATGGTGGTCGGTTCTTCGGGATATATCCTTTTTATTTCAGCCTGCGGCGATAAGCCTTTTGATGCCTCATTTTTTTCAACCAGTTCGAAAACTTCCTCGGGATCTATGCAACCTATGACGAATAAAATCATATTGCTGGGATGGTAAAAAGTATGGTAACACTTATACAAGGTTTCGACATCAATATTTTGTATGGATTCCACCGTACCCCCGATATCAATCCTAACGGGGTGTTTGTGGTACAAGCATTTTAAAAGGTTGAGCAGAAGCTGCCACTCGGGCTCATCTTCATACATTCTGAGTTCTTGAGTAATTATGCCTTTTTCTTTTTCAACGCTTTCCTCTGTAAAATATGGAGACTCAACGAATTCCAGCAGCAATTTAAGGCTTTCTCTGAAATGGGATGTGCCCGAAAAGAGATATGTGGTATTGGTATAACTGGTATAGGCATTGGGGGAGGCACCCAGCTCGGAGAACTTATCAAATACGTTTCCGTATTCCATTTCAAACATTTTATGCTCTAAAAAGTGAGCTATGCCTTCCGGAACTTTTAAGTGTTCCCCCGTACCCGGCACTATGAATTCGCTGTCTATTGACCCGTAATTGGTAGAGTACATGGCAAATATTTTATTATAATCCTTTTTTGGCAGGACATATACTTTGAGGCCGCTTTGTGTTTCCTTTGAAAACAAGCGTTCCGCTAAACAGCTTTCCATCATTAACCACCTTCCGACTCACTTTTTATTAAGAAAGAATACCGTGTCCAAACAGATTCTTTCAGCAACATTTACCACATCGGTTTTTGTCACTTTATATAGGTTTTCGATGATCTCCTTTGTGCTCCTCTGGACACCGTTTAAAATACCGTCTAAATACAGGCTGATAATCATGGCTGGATTATCGGCGGCTTCCTTAAAGGAATTGACAAGACACTTTATGGTACTGTCAAATTCATAATCCGAAATCTTTCCCTCACGAATATCCTCGAGCTGCTGATTTATTATTTCAATGGCCCTTTCCCTATCATCGAAATCTATTCCGCTGCTTACAATCATCAAACCCTTGTTCTTCTCCAGCCTTGAAAAGGCATAATATGCTAAACTGGCCTTTTCTCTGACATTTTGGAAGAGCTTAGAATGGGAGCCACCGCCAAGGATTCCATTGTACACCATCAGCGAATAATAATCCTCATCGCTGTATTTCGTATTCGTCCTAAAACCCATTGTCAGCTTGCCTTGATTCACATCCTGCTTTTCCTCAGCATAATTCGGCTCTTGGATGAACTTGGTCACAAAGTTGGTTTTCACCTGTTTTGCATCCTTGCGTTCAAAAGTGAAGAGGTCTTCGATTATTCTAGCGATCTCATCTTCATATACATCGCCCAGCACAAAGAAATCTATCGGACAGGATGACAGGCATTCCCTGTAAAAACTATACAGATTCTCGTTGTCGATAAAATCCAAATCCTCCACATTGCCGTATCTGTAAATGCTGAAAGCTTCATCTTTACACATTTCTTGGAAACATCTTTCGATGACATAATTAAACTTGTCATTGTAAAGCGATTCTATGTTTCTTTTTAAAACATCCTTTTCCTGGTCAACATAACTCTTTTTAAAAGCTCCCCCTTCCACAACTGGGTCTAATATCATATCCCTAAAGGCAGTCAAAGCTTTTGTCAATATGTTTCCTCCGGGGATGTAGTTGTCATTTACTATTTCCATGAAAAATTGAACTATTTGTATCTCGCCACGCTTTAAGATATCGCCTCCAATAGTCGTTCCGTACAGTTCTTCCAGGAACAAATTGAGTTTCCTCGATGTGGGATAACTCTTACTGCCCCGTTTCAAGACAAAGGGCAAAAGTGCCGTTTTCGTTGCGGTATTACGTGCTAAATTTTGGTGAATAAATAAGTAAAAAGTAATGGTCTTAAATTTCGATGTAGAATGGATGTATATGTTAATACCATTCTTCAAGCTTTTCCGTTTGAAGATATTATCCAAAACTCCGACCTCCTCAATTATTATAGACATGGACATCTTCTCCTTTTTCTACAAAATTCCTGCTTTTTTTCGTTTATTTTTATATTATCCCCTTCATTGCTAGCTAATACCGATAATTTTACATGGGCATAAAAAACAAAAAAGGGTTTGAAATAAAGTATTGATTATAGTATAATAATCTTTGTCGGGGCGTAGCGCAGCTTGGTAGCGCGTTCGGTTCGGGTCCGAAAGGCCGTGGGTTCAAATCCCGCCGCCCCGACCATTAATAATTTTGCTTACCACTTTACAACGCACAATTTAATACTTTTGCTCTAAAACCACCAAAAGGTGGTTTTTTTGTTTTTAATATGCCATAATAGGCATTAGGAGCTGATTCGATGTTACAAATAGACGATGCAGGCAGCGGAAGCTTAATAGGCGGAACCTGTATAGGACTTTATTTGCCTGAGCATAACATATTTAAATATGACTTTATTCCTTTGGAATGTTATACACCTGAAAATTTTAAACAAAAAAAATATCAGAAATATGTGGTCTACATAATATCGAATTTTTTCAAGGAGCTGGATATACCTCTTGACGAAGAGATACAGCTTTGCCAAGGATATATCTTTGACTTTCTCCGTGAATATCTAACTTTAAAGGGATACCGATGGAAAAGCGTAAAGATTGAAGGCGCACTGCAGGAAAAAGTTGAAAAAGCTTTTGAAAACTACGCCATTTCTTTGGGATTGCCCCAAAGTTATATATCATATACAAAATTTCCCTTTCACTTTCATAAACTTTTACGCTGGGTATATGCAGATTACGACAACAGAAAGCAGTTTTGTAAAAGCGGATGGAAAAGCTGGCTAAAATACGGCAACCTTCCGATAAAAACCAGTTATGGAAATATGAATTCATCAGGGTATTTCTGTTTGAAATGCGGTAAAAAAATAAAGGCAAAAAGCCCCATAAAAACCCTTGAATTTATTAGTAATAAAAAGAACATCATATACATTCACCAGAATTGCTAACTTGACTGTGAGTATTAGTCATCCGGAGATATAGCCGTGACAGGACAAATATCTGCACAGGCGCCGCATTCAATGCATTCTTCTTCATCTGTTTTATATATCTCTCCCTTGATAATAGCATCGGTTGGACACTCGGGTTCGCAAGCACCGCAGGCTATACATTCACTATTGATATGATAAGCCATTTTTATACTTCCATGATATTGCTGTTCCTCTTTAGTTTGTCAAAAGGCAGCCTTTAAAATTCATAAAAAAACACCTCCAAATAGACGATCAAATTTTTGTCTATTTAGAGGCATCATGTCATATTCTTACAGTCAATTAAAAAATTCCATTGTTTACGACTTTCAACTGATATTCAAAGATAAGCTTGTCAAGTTTTGAACTGATCAAATAAACTTCCTTATTTATCAAGCTTTCCTTGGATTCAATGGCCGAATATAACTGCCTTTTTGCTTCATCTATCTCAAGTGCTAACTGGACCATCCACACTACTCCTTTACTGCATGAAAATTTCTGTTAATATGGGAATATTTTACCACATCGGCACTATTTATGCAACTATGGCCATGGCCCAAAAGTCTCATTTTTTGTATTCAGATTGCAATATCTGCTAATATTCCCTTAAATTTGCCAATTTCTATACAAATTATTGTAAGCGGAGGAGATGATTTCCTGTTGGGAGTTTAAATAAACTGCATATTCAATTCGCTTTTTTTGTAATTCACATGTTATATGATAGGGTTTTTTCATATCGCCGTTTATTAAAAAATTATTGGCATTGCAGCCGCCACTGCAGAAATATCGCGCCCAGCAGCTAGGGCATTCCTCTTTAGCAAAGACATGGCTTTGTTTAAGCAAGTCGACTATGTCTTGTTTTAGCCTGCCTTCAAATACATTACCCATGAGAAATTCATTTTGACCTACAAATTGATGGCATGGGTAAATATCTCCTGATGGCGTTACCGCCAGATAATCTCTACCTGCCCCGCAAGCCCACAATCTTTTATATATGCAGGGGCCATGATATATATCCATGTTAAAATGATAAAATCTAAAGGGATTTTTTCCGGATTTTTTTCGTCTTATATACTCTGTAGCAATCTGACCGTACTGCTCATAAAGGATCGGCAAATTTTCTTCCTTTAACAAGTAATCCCCATCGCTTCCAACTACGGGCTCTATGGATACTTCCCTAAATCCTAAATCTGCCAAATGAAAGACGTCTTTGGCAAAATCTAAATTATACCTGGTAAAGGTGCCCCGCACATAATATTCTTTTTTATCCCTTTCTCTCATTGCCACCATTTTTTTTATATTTGATACTATATCATCATAAGACCCGCTTCCATCAGCCCTTACACGAATATAGTCATTGACATGTTTTCTCCCATCAAGACTTAATACTATATTGTCCATGTTTTCATGCAGGTACTTAATTGCATCGTCATCAATCAAGAGGGCGTTTGTGGTAATTGTAAAGTGAAATTCCTTGGGATGTTCTTTCTCCAGGCCCTTTGCATATGAAACTACCTCTTTTACCGTTTCAAGAGCCATAAGGGGTTCCCCGCCAAAAAAATCAATTTCTAGGTTTCTCATGTTACCCGAATTATTTACCAAAAAATCAACGGCCATTTTTCCTATTTGGGGGCTCATCAATTCTCGTTTTCCGCTGTAATCGCCTTTTGAAGCAAAGCAGTATTTGCAGCGCAAATTGCAGTCATGGGCTACGTTAAGGCATAGGGCTTTCACATGATAGCTGTTTTCCAGTTTTTCTAAAACCGGCTTAAGATCCATGTCGGTAAAAAGGTAGCCTTCTTCTTTTAAAATTTGAATTTCGTCGAGGACTTCTTCTATTTTTGCTTTGGGATATTTTGATTGAAGATCCTGCAAAGCCTTTTCCTCGGAATCTAAGTAATAGTTCTTTAGGACATCAAAAGCCAAATCATCAATCTGCAATACCGATCCGCTGTTTACGTCTAGAACAAAATTCTTATCAAATACACGAAATGCATGAATTTGAGCCGTCAAGTGTATCCTCTCCCATGTTGCAGCAAATTATTGTAGCAGTTTCCATTTTAGCATATATATTGCTTTTCATAAAGAAAATTTGGAACAAAAATTGGTCTTGCTGTTCATGTACCGTCGGATATGAGCGTATCTCCATCTTTAATTGTCAATGTCATTACATCGGCTAAAAAATTATATCATACAAAAAATTTAACCCGCCCCTGTATAAAGGGACGGGTTTTTTGGGGCTCGATGGAGGGGAGATTCGGTGCTTTTAATTATAACAAATCCCTCACATCTATGTGATCCATATCGGTAAAGGTCTGGTTTTCTCCTACCATTCCCCATATAAATGTATACCTTCTCGTTCCAACACCCATGTGGATTGACCAGGAAGGGGAAATCACCGCTTCCTCATTCCTCATTATTATGTGTCTTGTCTCCTGTGGCTCGCCCATCATGTGAAATACCATAGCGTCTTCGGGCATGTCAAAATACAGGTATACTTCCATCCTCCTGTCATGAGTATGGCAGGGGAAAGTGTTCCAAACGCTGCCTTCTTTGAGGACCGTCATGCCCATCAAAAGCTGGCAGGATTGGCACACATCAGGATGAATGTACTGATATAATGTTCTCTCATTTAACTGTTCTTTTGTACCCATCTCGACAGGATTTGCTTTATTGATATCTATTTTTACAGTGGGATAAGACATGTGTGCAGGAGCGGAGTTAATATAAAACTTCGCGGGTTTTTGACTGTCTACAGATTTAAAGACTATGTCCTTTGTCCCCATACCTACATATAGCCCATCTCTAGGACCGAGTTCATAATCCTTTCCATCCAGGGTAACTATGCCTTTTTCTCCGATGTTTATTATGCCAAGCTCTCTTCTTTCAAGAAAGTAATCTGCACCTATTTCTTTTCCGGCTTCAAGCTTTAATTCTTTTTCAGCGGGGCACACAGAACCGGCAATAATCCTGTCGTAGTGAGAATATACAAGTTTTATTTCATCCTTTTTAAACAGACCATCGATGTGAAATTCCTCTCTAAGCCTTTTAGTGTCATAAGTCCTCACATCTTTATTGCTTACAGCATATCTAACTTCCATCATCAATAAAACCTCCTATTTGTATGTTAATTAATATACTCTTTCCTGATTCCTTTTTTATCGCAGAAGTCTTTAACCTGGGCCAGGCTTGGAATAGACTTTTGAGCTCCTCTTAGGGTTACCGTAATGGCTCTTACAATGTTTGCAAACTCTACAGCGTCTTCAACGCTTTTTCCTGCTGAGAGCATCGATGTCAGTGCGCCGATGAATGCATCTCCTGCAGCTGTAGTATCGACAGGATCAACCTGCGGGGCTAGAATGTTTTTATGCTCTGCCCCATTGTAATACAAGGCGCCCTTCTCACCTAAGTTCACTATTACGTGTTTGACCCCTTTACTGTAGAGATACTCTGATGCCTTTTTATAATCCTCAATGCTAGTAATTTCCATATCACATATTGGTCCACATGACAAATCATTTGGCACAATTATGTCTATATTCTTTAGAAATGTGTCATCAAGTTTTTCCGGAGGCTTGGGATTTAGTATTACGGTCTTGCCGTGTTTTTTGGCAAGTTGAGCAGCAAATCTTACAGTATCAAAAGGTATTTCCAGTTCCAGTAATACTATGTCAGATTGGGCAATAAGATCTTCTGACCTTTTAATCAGCTCAACGGAAACGTATTTGTTCGCTCCACCGTCGATTACAATTGATTTGCCTCCTTTTGTATCGGTTATGATCACTGACACTCCCGTTGAAACTCCATCAACTTTTTCTATATGGTCGATTTTTACACCGTTGCCTGTGAGAACTGACAGCAGTTCTTTGCCGTAGGCATCATTACCTACGCATCCCAGCATCCATGCTTCTTTGCCCATTTTGGCAACTGTCGTTGCTTGATTGGCTCCTGAACCACCTGGATTTGTCATAAATCCAAAACCCCTGACTGTCTCACCTACTCTGGGCCGCCTTTCTGTTGATATTGCCACATCCATGTTAATACTGCCAATAACAAGAACTTTTTTCGACATCATTTCCCTCCTCGCACAATATGGTTTGATTTAGTTGCAATAAATACCGGTTTTCAAAATCACATCTAAATTAGCTACCCATCAATAAATCAGGCAAAAACATGGTAAGCGACGGGATATATGTTATCAAAAGCAGCACTGCAATCATTACAATGTAAAATGGAATCAAGGCTTTAGTCAGTTCTTCCACCGATATTTTGCCGATGGCACAGGCTACAAATAAGGCGCTCCCGACAGGTGGTGTCATCAATCCAATGGCAAGGTTTAACACCATGATAATACCAAAGTGCACCGGATCAATTCCCACAGCAGTAACCACTGGAAGCAGTATTGGAGTCGTTATCATTATAAGTGGCGCCATGTCCATGATCATTCCTAATAATAAAAGTAAAAGATTTATAATGAGCAAGATTACGTACTTGTTTGAAGATATTGACAACAGTACCTCAGTTGCATAGGCCGGAACCCTTAAATATGCCAGCATCCATCCAAAAGCGTTAGAACAGGCAATAAGTGCCAGGACTACGGCTAGGGTATTTAAACTATCGGTAAGAATTTTTCCAAAAACTTTTATCGGCACTTTGTAGACAAAAAATGTTATTATGAAGGCATAAACAACTGCTATAGCTGCGGATTCCGTTGCCGTAAATATACCTGATATTACGCCCCCCAAAATTATAACAGCTGTAAAAACTCCTAACAATGCGTCTTTGATGATGATAATAGCTTCTTTGAAAGGAACCGGTTCTTCTGCAGGATAGTCCCTTTTAACCGCCACTACGTAAGTATATATCAAAAGGGCTGCTGCCAGTGTAAGTCCCGGTATAAAGCCTCCTAAAAATAGACGACCTACCGAGACCCCTCCTGCTGCTAATGAATATATAATCATGTTGTGGCTTGGAGGTATCAGCACGGCTTGGGCTGCAGTTGCTACGGTAATTGCAACCGAGTAGTCTTTGTCATAACCCTTTTGCTCCATCATTGGAATCATAATAGAACCCAGGGAAGATATATCGGCAACGGTAGAACCAGATATACCGCCAAAGAAGGTGCTATCTAAGACGTTCACCATGGCTAAGCCGCCTCTTACCCGCCCCACTAAAACATCAGCAAACTTGATTAGCTGTATAGAAATGCCGCCCTGACTGATAATTTCCCCGGCTAATATGAAAAAGGGGATACTCAGCAGAGAGAAGGAATTTATTCCCCTGACAAGAGACTGGGCTATCATGGCTGCAGGTATATTTAAATAATAGGCAGTTATAACTGAAGAAATGCCAAGAGCAAAAGTAATGGGTATTTTAATAATCGTTAAAAAGGCAAAGCTGCCCAGTAGTAATGCAATTGCCGTAGTATTCATGTATCACTTTCCTCCTCCCTGTGGTTATCCCTCAAATATGATGTTAGTATGTAGTAACAAATCAATATTCCGCCTAAAACCACCGGCAAATAAAGATAGGATGACTTGATTTTTATACCCGGCAGTTGATTTTTTGCTGCCACCTTGCTCATTTTTGCTCCTTCAACAATCATGAAAATAGAAAAAGCTAATATTAAAAGCCTTTTGATAATTAATAGTATTTTTTGGGCTGTTGGGGTAAGATATTTATCATAAAACTCGATGGAAATATGCCTGTTGTCTCTTACTCCTAAGGCCATACATAAGAAACCAAACCATACCATACATAAAAGTGCACCCTCTTCGCCCCAGGCTGGAGTTTTGTTGAGGACAAATCTGGAGAACACCACCCAGGACACTATAACCGTCATTATCAGCAATAGCATCATACCTAGATATTCTACAAGTTTGTTAAAATAGTAGTCGATCTTTTTAAACAAATTCTCCCCTCCAAACTATTGTTATGCCGCCGATTCAAGACCGGCGGCATAACCAGCAAGAGTTATCAGCGAGCAGCTCTGATCCTTTCAATCCATTCTCCAAATTCTTCTTGATACATTTCGTAAAGGGGCGCCATGGCATCCTGCCATTCTTTTAGATCATCAACTTCAGTTATTATGCAACCAGCCGCCCTGACTTCTTCTTCGGCAACTTTTTCATATTCTTTCCATGCCTCTCTCTGGACTTCCTGAGAAGCTACAGCTGCTTCTTTTATGATAGCCCGATCTTCTTCGCTTAGTTTATCCCACAGTACTTTAGAGGCTATTACTACTTCCGGAACTCTAGTATGTTGGTCTAGGGTAAAGTATTTTGCTACTTCATAATGAGAAGTTGTCAAATAGCTGGGGAAGTTGTTTTCCGCACCGTCAATTACGCCCGTTTGTAATGCACTGTAAACTTCGCCGAAAGGCATTGGGGTCGCTGATGCTCCTAAGCACTCTACAAGTTTAACCATAAGCTCTGACTGCTGCACCCTTATTTTCATGCCTTTCATGTCAGCCGGGGACTTTACTTCACGCTTCGTGTTATAAAAACTCCTTGAACCGTTGTCATAGTAGGTCAGACCGATCATGTCGTTTTCTTCGAAATCCGCCAAAATTTCTTCTCCAATTGGTCCGTTCATAACTTTCCAGAAATGATCCTCATTGTCAAATAAATATGGAAGGGAAAATACACCGAGTGACTTTGTAAACTCAGACAGGGGTTGAGAATTGACTCTTGCAAAATCAATGCCGCCCAGCTGTACAGCCTCAATTACGCTCTTTTCATCGCCCAATTGTCCACCGGCATATACCTCAATTTTTATCCTACCATTTGTCTTTTCTTCAACTATCCTTGCCATTTCTTTGTCTCCGATTGTCGTGGGGTAATCCTCAGGTTGTACTTCTGCCAGTCTCAGCACAAGAGTTTCCTGGGGCGTTTCTTCGGGAGCCTCTTCCTTAGCTTCATCTGCAGGAGTCGTTTCCGGTGCTTTACCGCACCCGCCCAGTGCCAAAGCTAACACCAAAACGCAACAGAGCAACAATAAAACGAATTTTCTAGTAGAAGTCAGCATAACTTCTCCTCCCTTTTTTTGTTTACACCTTCGCCCTACTTTGATAAATTGTCTTTAATTCGTGTAAAAAGCTACCCCTCCTTTTTATAATAGTGGTCTTTCTAAGTTCTACCTGGCCAACCATCCACCATCAACACAAAGTATATGGCCGTTGACATAATCAGATGCCTTTGAAGCCAAAAATACAACGGCTCCTTTTAAGTCTTCCGGAAGACCCCATCTGCCTGCAGGTATTCGCTCGAGGATTGACCTGTTTCTCTCTTCATCGTCCCTGATAGGCTTGGTGTTGTTTGTAGCCATATAGCCAGGTGCAATGGCGTTGACATTTATGTTGTGCTTGGACCATTCATTAGCTAAGGTTTTGGTCAGAGAAGCGATCCCACCTTTACTGGCAGAATAAGATGGCACGAGTATGCCCCCCTGGAAAGAGAGCATTGAAGCAATGTTTATTATTTTACCTCCACTGTTTTTTGCCATTTCCCTGGCTGCCGCCTGGCTCAAGAAAAACACGGTCTTTAAATTCACATTGATAACATCATCCCAGTCCTTTTCGGTAAACTCCATTGAAGGTGCTCGGCGGATAATTCCCGCATTGTTGACAAGAATATCTATTTTACCAAACTCAGCTAAGGTTCTGTTAATTATTTCTGGAATTGGATCTAGAGAAGAAAGATCTGCTACTATCGGCACACACTTTCTCCCCAAGCCTTTTATCACATCTTCAGTTTCAGGCATTGGAGTGCGATTTACGATTACCAGATCCGCACCGGCTTCGGCCAAACCTACGGCCATACCCTGGCCCAAACCGGTTCTGGCACCGGTTACAATTGCTACCTTTCCTGATAAACTGAAACTATCCAATATCATTTTAATGCCTCCCGTCTTTTTGCAATTTATACAAAATCATTTCTCATTAATTTAAGAATAATTTGCAGGTTGCAACAACGTCCAGTAATTAAAACATTATTCCCACTATTTTTATTATGTGCCTTATATTATACTTATGTCTTGCATGAAAATTTAATACATGCTTTGTTTTACTAAATAAAACACCGTTTTAATTTTATGTATATATTCTACATAAATTTTAAAAATCCTGCTTTTTTTATTTTTTTTTTCGAAATTTTATATTTTTTGGGAGCTGCCATAAATTAGCATGTATTGACATTGCTTTGTGGACAAAGTAACATATAAGCAAAAGAATTGTATGGATGTGGTAATGGATGCAAAATAATAAAAAATTGTTAAGGTCCTGTCTTAGAACATTAAG